>Ga0207964_1000072_pt1 | contig 37651 bp, 27 predicted proteins | sample Knorr_S23_td_250_FD_185608 | JGI IMG/M metagenome (GOLD analysis project Ga0207964, IMG submission 185608) | Marine microbial communities from Southern Atlantic Ocean transect - Knorr_S23_td_250_ad_251m_LV_A (SPAdes) (version 2) | ecosystem: Environmental > Aquatic > Marine > Oceanic | place...
TGCCGATAGATGGTGATGAAGGTGATGTGGATACCACCGCATGGGGTCGTGTGCCTTCCGTTCAGGCATTGGTGAATGCTTTTAACAGTGGGCAAACGGCTCGAGATCTTCAGGATGTCGGGCTGGATGGTCTGAGCGATGAACAGGAAAGAGCCTTTATTTCTGTTGAAGGAGGGCAAACCGAGACCTATTTGGAGAAAATACAAACACATCTTGGACTTAATTCTGAGGCATACAATAAAGCCAATCAGGATCCTTCAGCCGATAACTACCATTATTACTACGGTGAAGATTACAACAATGAAGAGAAAAGTATTTTAGAACGTTACAAACGCTACAACGGTTTGGATGGGAACTCACTCATTCCAAACGACAATGACTTGAAGCAACCCTACACTCAACTTCCGGATGTGGAAGACATCAACAGCGATTACACGCTTAGTGAGTCTGAGTCGTACTTCCAATACAAGGTCAGTATGCGACCTGAGGATTTAGGAAAAGTAGGAAACAATTACATCACCTCCATCATCGATAATGCGGGGCCAAATAACAACACCCGTTGGATACAGTTTAAAATCCCCGTTCGTTCTTACGGCAAGAAAATAGGAAGTATCCCCGACTTTAAATCGATACGCTTTATGCGAATGTTTATGAAAGGTTTTGAGTCGACGACCGTACTTCGTTTTGCGAGTTTAGACCTTGTACGTGGAGAATGGCGTAAATATTTAAACAGTCTTATTGAACCCGGAACGCCCATTGAAAACGAAGATACTGGTTTTGATATCTCGGTGGTAAATCTGGAAGAAAATGGAAGACGCGATCCTGTGCGTTATGTTTTGCCTCCGGGTATCGAAAGAGAACGGATTTTAGGTTCAACCACTACGCAACAGCAAAATGAACAATCCATCAGCTTTAAAATTTGCGATCTTCAAAATGGCGATGCCCGAGGCGCTTTCAAGAATGTGACGATGGACATGAGGATGTATAACAAAATGAAGTTCTTTGTTCATGCTGAGAAAATGCCGATGGAGGAGTTGAACGATGAGGATTTGAGCATGTTCATTCGCGTGGGTACCGATTACAATTCCAATTATTACGAATACGAAATCCCTTTAAAAGTAACCGAGTGGGGAGCCTCTTCTCGAGATCAGGTATGGCCGGAAGAAAATCAAGTAGAAATCGATTTTGACCTCTTAAGGAAGGCGAAGTTGAATCGAAATGCAGAGATTCGAGAGGGAAATCCAAATGTCAATTTTAATAAGCCTTATTCGTATCAGTCTACAGGTGATAAAAAGCGAATAAATATTGTTGGGAACCCTAATTTAGCGAATGTACGTACCATCATGCTTGGTGTTCGTAATCCAAAATCCGATTTTCATGCAGGTGATGACGGATTGCCTAAATGCGTGGAGGTTTGGATCAATGAACTTCGCTTGACCGACTTTGATGAGCGGGGTGGTTACGCGGCAAAGGCGCAACTAAAAACACGCTTGGCTGATTTAGGAAGCATGACCTTAGCTGGTAATATGAGCACGGTAGGATTTGGTAGTTTGGAGCAAGGGGTTACTGAGCGAAATCAAGAAGAAACTCGCCAATATAACTTTACGTCCAATGTAGAATTGGGGAAACTCTTCTCAGAGGAAGCCAATGTAAAAATCCCTGTTTTTGTAGGTGTTTCAGAGACCGTTCTTAGCCCTCAATTTAACCCATTGGATCCGGATGTTGAACTCAAGGCGACGCTGGCCGATGAGCGAATGACTGAGGGAGCTAGAGACACCTTGCGCAGTGTGGTTGAGAATTACACCCTAAGGCGTTCCATCAACCTGACCAATGTTCGTAAAGAACGGAGTAGAGGGGGAGCTAAAGAGAAGAAATCCAAGAAAGAGCGTTCTTCAAAAAATAGATTGTACGACATCGAAAATATCAGTTTGAGCTATTCTTTCAATGAAATTTTTAACCGCAATATCAATACAGAATTTAGCGTCAAGAGAGAGCATAGCGGTGGATTGGGTTACAATTTCAACAACAGTCCAAAAAACTACAAGCCTTTTAGCAAAATCAAGTTTTTGAGGAGATCCAAGTATTTCAGGCTGATCAAAGACTTTAACTTCTACTTGCTTCCTAAGAGCATTTCCGCTCGAGCTGATTTTAACAAATCGTATGCGGAGACGAAAATGAGAAATTTAGCTGCTCTGAATACAACGATGCCTATGCAAATGCCGGAGCCCGACACGCTCTTCAGCAAGTTGTTTAACATGACGCAGAGTTACAATGTGAAACACGATTTTGCAAGAAGCTTAAAACTAAACTTTTCAGCCAACAGACGAGCCATAGTAGATGAGCCGGAGGGGAGAATAGACAGCAAGTCCAAAAGAGAAGCCCTGCGCGACAGTATTCTCACCTTCGGGAGGACCACCAATTACCATCATCAGTTTGATTTGCGATACACGGTGCCCATCAACAAATTGCCACTAACGGATTGGATCAATTTAACCCTAAATTACAGCGGTACTTACGATTGGGATGCGGGGTCTATTGCGATGATCAATGATTCCATCAACCTAGGGAATGTCATCCAAAACACCAATAAGAAAAGAATCAATGCTCAGTTCAAAATGAGCAGTCTCTACAACAAGGTCCCTTATTTTAAAAATCTCGGAAAGAACTCCAATAAGCGTCGTTCTGACAAGAAGAAAAAAGAGGACGCATCAAAATCAAAAGGATCCAAAGGCAAGGGCGAAAAAGATACGGATGCGGAAGATGAAGAATCCGAAAAGAGACGTTTCAACCCGCTTACTCATATCGCCCAGACCGTTTTATCCGTTAAAAATGTAAGCCTTACCTACGATGAAACCAACGGAACGATGATTCCAGGATTTATGCCTTCAACCGGGTTTTTAGGGATGGAACAAAGGTTCAAGCCAAATTCCGCTCCGGGTCTAGGGTTCTTGCTCGGAGAACAGCCAAGTTCGAGCGATATGGCAAGTTTTGCCTCTAAGGGATGGATTACGGCCGACACACTTTTAAATCAACAACTGACGCAGCAATATACGTCTCGATTGAACATTCGCTCCAAGGTAGAGCCGATTAAAAAATTGAATATTCAAGTGACTGCGCAACGAAGTCAAACTCGAAACGAGTCTGAGATTTACAAAAACACTGGTGATTTCGACAATCCATTTTTTGAATCTCTCAACAAGAACGAATCAGGAAGTTTTACCATGTCATTTTTAGCTATTGGAACGGCATTTAGGCCGATGAATATGAATTCTTCCAAAACCTTTGATGAGATGCGAGCTATGCGAGCTGCCATGGCTAAAGAAGTGGCAAAAGATAAAGGGATTGCCTACAGCCCTTCTGACCCATACCCTGTGGGAGTGGGTCCTAATTCACAAGATGTGTTGATTCCGGCTTTCCTCGCGGCTTACTCTGGTAAGGGAGTCTCTTCTCAAACACGAAATAAATTCCCGAGCATTCCATTGCCTAACTGGAAAGTGAAATACAATGGCTTAAGCGATATTCCATGGGTGAAAAAGCGATTCAAAACCGTGACCTTGTCCCATGGCTATACTTCTACCTACTCCATAAGTTCCTACCAAACGAATTTGTTTTATACGGCATTGGATAAACCCAATACAGGAACGCCCGACTCAAACCCTGAAAACTTCGACGTCAATGGAAATTACTTGACGAAATACCAGATTCAAACCGTAAATATCAGTGAGCAGTTCAATCCTTTGATAAAGGTGGATATTACCATGAACAACAGTCTTACCACGCGCTTTGAAATCAGCAAAGATCGTCAGGTTTCCTTGAGCTTAAATAACAATCAAATCCAGGAGCAAGTTGGTAGAACTCTCACCCTTGGTGTCGGATATAGAGTTAGTGAATTCGAACTCAGCTTACCTTCAGCCAAAGGAAGAAAAACGTATTCTTCCAACTTGGATGTCAACCTAGATGTTTCGGTTCGAAAAACGGCTTCTGCCATACGCAGTATCGAAGAAAATACCCATCAGTCTGTAAGCGGTAGCACAGATATTTCCATCAAAACCTCAGCCGATTACGTCATGAGCGAGCGAATCAACCTGCAATTGTTCTACGATCGAATGGTTCGAAAGTACGAAGTGGCTAATGCTTACGATACGGCAAACAGCAGCTTCGGAATTAAACTTCGATTCTCCTTCGGTCGATAGTTTGGTATAAAACTTGCAAGCACGTTCTTAGTTAACCTTGATAGGCTCAGCTCCCCCCGTAATACAGAATTTTCATGAAAATCTCTTTACGGTTCTTGTCCTTTGCATTTTTTTCAGTGACCTTTTTGATGCAAGCTCAAATCATTTACAAACATAATTTTGATGCGCCCGTAGGTGCTTCTCTTGTTGATTCGGATGGAGATGCTTTTGCATGGGCTTTGCATGATTTTCAGGATGGTGAAGGTCTGGTTGCGACTTCAAACAATGCCTTCAGTCCCACACAATCCATGCGTGCGGACAATTGGCTCATATGTGGCGCTGTAGATGTGTCGTCTGCGAATCGCCCTTATCTTTATTGGAAGGCAAAAGCTTCGGGAGCAAGAAACGCTGATGAAGAACTTACCGTATATGTTTTGACGACCTTGCCCCTTTCTGAGGGCACCATATCCGTAGATGGTATAGATACTTTGGCAACACTCAAGAAAACTTTTACGGTAAAAGCTGAAGGCGGATACACACACTATCAAATAGATCTGTCGGATTTTAAGGGGCAGAATTCCATGTACGTAGCTTTCAGGCATGAGAGTGATTCGCCCGTATTTGGATTAAATCTTGATGATATGGTGATATCAGATGTTGTCAATTCGGCGATGGATATTAGCATCGTCGCTCCTTCAAGGGCTTATTTGTCAAGCGGTCTTGGTGCTGAAATTGCTTTTTATAAAACACTTTCTACACCTGATGCTGAACTTCCTCTGTCGTTTAAAATTGGGAATTACGGATCAGTATTTACGGGTGGGGAATTCATCTACACAATCAATGGAGTGCGTCACTCAAAAGTTATTTCAAATTCAATCGCCAGGAACGACCTAAAAAGGTTTGAGGTGAATTTAGGTTTGGGGGAACACAGCATTAAGGCAGAGGTTCTTGACGCATCCGGACGGTCTGTATCTGAAAAAGCGGTTTACCATGTAAAGGTGTCTGAGCCTGTTCCAGACATAAGGATTACAGATACCTACGGAAATGCATACCGACTATATGATGAGTTAAGAAGTGGTAAAACAATCCTATTGGACTTTTTTGCCTCATGGTGTGGTCCTTGCGAAATCTCGACACCTAAAATCAATAAACTATGGGACTCCTTTGGAAGGGGGGGCTCTACTTTTCAAGTGTTTGGAGTAACAACGCATCCTCAAGATTCCTACTCGGTAATCAACAACTTGAACTGGGGAGCAGAGTACCCTAAGTTTGCCTTTTCCAATCAAACGAAATTGTTGTACGATCATTTTGAGCGAACGGTGGGTGGAGAAGGTGCCATTCCTTTTTTTGTGATGATTTGCCCCAACAAAGAAAACCCTGCTTACTCCAAAGTATCTTGGTTTTCTAACGGTTGGTCTGATGATGATGAGGTGAGGCAAGCCGCTTTGTCCTGCAATGCGAGCTTGTCTGTAGATGATTGGGAGGAGTCAAAGTCCTTTTCATTGTATCCCAATCCAGCTTCACAACAAGCCTACTTGGAGGTGAATCTGCCTTTAAGAGATCAAGTTGTCATAGAAGTATTCAATAATTTGGGGCAGCCCGTTTATTCAAAAGCTTCAACAATGAGTGCTGGGAATCACAGGATTGAATTGCCTCTTCAGGAGTTGGGTTCAGGCTTGCATCATGTGAAAATTAAAATGAATCATCAGGTGTTTTCAGAAAAACTTAATGTGGTTAAGTAAGGCTTTTGTAGCGTGAGATCTTTGTTAACGGATTCAATTTAGTATGTTTTTTAGTTGAATGTTTTTAAAGGAATAGAAAAATGAAAAAATATTTAGTTGCCATTTTATTCTTGATAAGTTCGTCTTTATTGGCTCAGTTTCTTAAGGTGTACCAAGAAGACTATTATTATGCTGAAGCAGGGGAAGAATGCGTTTCTAAATTGAAAGTTCAGAATCTGACCGATAAAGATTTGGAAATTTTCATCACCCGAAAGCAGACTGTGGGGACAACACGCAATTATATGTGCTGGAAAGCGTGTCATTCTGCATCTACTCGGATTACCTCATCGATGATCGTTCCGGCATATCGGACGGTAGAAAATTTTTCAGGACATATTCCATCCATGCCTGAGGATTCCAGTATTTTCATAAACTACTGTTTTAACATCGTGAATAGGCCAGACGATGGGGTTTGTGTTGATATCCATTACACATCCGATCATGAGTATTTGGGAAAAGAAGAGGTCTACTCCAGTACATTTTCAGTGCATCCAAACCCCGCTCGCGAACACTTGACTGCAGCCTTTGAAGGGCTTGAGTCTGCGAAATTTATAATTTACAATGTCTTGGGAAATCAGGTTTATAGCGCCGAGCTTACAAATTCACTTACATTAAATGTAAGTTCTTTTAAACCAGGGGTTTATTTTTGTGTTTTGAGCAAACCCGGAGAGAGAATGGAGCTGAAAAAGCTGCTCATTAGCCCTTGAGAGGCTAGAATGCTAAAAAGCTCCTATAATTTGGGGCTTTTTTTGTGCTCTACAGATTCTAATTGCCTTACAATGCGTATTTTTGTTCATTCGCAAACCCCGAATTGTTATGAAGGTATCATATAACTGGATCAAAAAGTATTTAAATGTAGACTTGAGTGCTGAAGATTGCGCCAAGGTTTTAACCGATACTGGTCTTGAAGTTGAAGGAATCCAAGAGATAGAAAGTGTAAAAGGTGGACTGAAAGGTTTGCTTGTTGGAGAAGTGCTTACCTGTGAGCAACATCCTAATGCCGATCGATTGCGTAAGACAACGGTTGATGTTGGAGCAGAGGTTTTAGATATTGTCTGTGGAGCTCCGAATGTGGCTGCAGGACAAAAGGTTGTGGTCGCTACAATAGGTACCGTTTTGTACGATGACAAAGGGGAAGCCTTTAAAATTAAAAAGGGGAAAATCAGAGGTGAGGCTTCTCACGGCATGATATGTGGCTCCGATGAAATTGGCTTGGGTGGCGCTCATGATGGAATCATGGTTTTAGATACTGATGTCCAAGCAGGAACGCTCGCGAGTGCTTATTTTAAAATAGAAACAGATACTGTTTTCGAAATAGGTTTGACACCCAATCGATCTGATGCTATGGGGCATCTGGGTGTGGCTCTAGACTTAAAAGCTGGATTGGCTGCTCAAGGACAGTCCTTGAAATTGACTAAGCCTTCTGTTGATGCCTTTGCTGTGGACCACACGAACTTATCACTGAATATAGAAGTAGAAGATCAAGAAGCCTGTCCACGTTATGCGGGTGTTACCTTAACAGATGTTGAGGTGAAAGAGTCGCCAGAGTGGTTAATTACCAAGCTAAAAGCATTGGGCTTAACGCCTGTAAATAATGTGGTCGATGTTACGAATTATGTGTTGCACGAAACGGGAAATCCACTTCACGCTTTTGATGCCGACAAAATAAAAGGCAATAAGGTTGTTGTAAAGACCTTAGCAAAAGACACCAAGTTTACCACGCTCGATGAGCAAGAGCGCAAGCTCCACAAAGACGACTTGATGATCTGTAATGCCGAAGAACCTATGTGCATTGCAGGGGTCTTTGGTGGTTTGCATTCCGGAGTGACTCAAGAAACCAAGTCTATTTTTTTAGAAGCCGCTTATTTCAACCCTGTTTCTGTTCGTAAAACGGCAAAGCGTCATGCTTTAAACACCGATGCCTCTTTCCGTTTCGAAAGAACGGTCAATCCGAACACCGTCATTTGGGCTTTAAAACGTGCCGCACTTTTGATCCAAGAAGTTGCTGGAGGTTTGGTAAGCTCCGAGATTACTGATAGTTACCCTAAGCCCATTGAGCATTTTAAAGTTGACTTTTCCTATGCCAAATGTGATCAGTTGATAGGTGAGGCTATTGATAGAGTCACCATTAAAAGCATATTAGCAAACCTTGAGATTGAGGTTTTAGAGGAGCAGGAAGATGGACTTAAGTTGTCTGTACCTCCTTATCGAGCGGATGTAAAACGTGAGGTTGACGTCATTGAAGAAATTCTTCGGATTTACGGCTACAACAACATAGGAATGACCGGAAGGATCAACGCCTCACTATCTATTGTTCCCAAGCCTGATACGCATAAGATACAAGAGCAAATTTCTGATTTGTTGTCTTCCAATGGCTTTCATGAAGCCATGTGTAATTCCTTAACCAAGGGTTCCCATACCGATGGCTTGGATTCTTTCAAAAAGGAAAGTCAAGTACTCTTGATGAATCCTTTGAGTCAGGATTTAAATGCCATGCGTCAAACCCTATTGTTTGGAGGCTTAGAAAGTTTAGCCTACAACATCAACCGTAAGGTATCTGATGTGATGCTTTACGAATTTGGTAAGACCTATAACCGATACGGAGACGACTTTGTGGAAGAGCGTCGCCTAGCCCTATGGACGACCGGGAAGAAACAGGAAGAAAATTGGAACGCCAGTAAAGCCAAGGTTGACTTCTTTCAGATGAGAGGTTTTGTCGAAAAACTACTCCATAAGTTGGGCCTCAATAAGGGGGTGTCTTTGAGTAAAATTCAATCGGATGTCTTCTCTGAAGGTCTTTGTTATAAAATCCGTAAAAAGAAGGTGCTTGAGACTGGAATGGTCAGAAAGTCAATCCTCAAGAGTTTTGGAATCAAGCATGAAGTATTTTATACCGACATTAATTGGGACCTAGTTCTAGAGCTATTGAAAAACCAAAAAACCAATTACAAGGAAGTATCTAAATTCCCGGCTGTACGTCGAGATTTGGCTTTGTTGATGGATAAACAAGTTGCTTTTGCCGAATTGGAAAGTGTAGCGCTACGAAGTGATAAAAACCTACTTAAAGAAGTGAAGCTTTTTGACGTATATGAAGGAGATAAGCTTGCTGAAGGTAAAAAATCATACGCCTTGAGCTTTGTTTTTAGAGACGAAACCAAGACACTCACCGACAAGGTGGTAGATAAGGCTATTTTGAAAATCTTTAAATCCCTTGAGCATCAACTTCAAGTTGAGCTTCGAGAAGGAACATTATAGAAATTATTCATGTAATTTTACACCATGGAAGAGAAGACCGTTAATTGTTCGTTTTGTGGCCGTACCAAGCAGGAAACTGATGTTTTGATTGCCGGTACTACGGGTCACATATGTAATTTATGCATCAGTCAGGCTCACGAAATCATCAGTGAGGAGATGGAGCACAAGGTTCGAAAGGATTTGGCGAATGAACTCACTTTGCTCAAGCCTATTGAGATTAAAGAGTATTTAGATGGTTTTGTTATTGGTCAAGATCATGCTAAAAAAGTACTGTCCGTAGCCGTTTACAACCACTACAAAAGAGTATTGCAGGAAAGTGCTAAGGAGCAGGATGTAGAGATTGAGAAGTCGAATATCATGATGGTCGGGAAGACCGGGACCGGTAAAACCCTATTGGCTCGTTCCATTGCCAAAATGTTAAACGTCCCTTTTACGATTGTGGATGCTACCGTTTTAACGGAGGCAGGTTATGTAGGGGAAGATGTAGAAGGAATCCTTTCCCGTTTGTTGCAGGATTGTGACTTTGATGTTGAAATGGCAGAGCGAGGTATTGTTTTCATTGACGAGATTGATAAAATTGCCCGTAAAAGTGATAATCCATCCATCACCAGAGATGTTTCGGGCGAGGGCGTGCAACAGGCCATGTTAAAATTACTTGAAGGTACGGTTGTTAACGTACCACCTCAAGGGGGAAGAAAACACCCAGATCAAAAGTACATCAAAATCAACACCAAAAACATACTGTTTGTTTGTGGTGGAGCCTTTGACGGTATTGAACGACACATTCGAAACAGAATGAATACCAATGCACTTGGCTTTGGAAATTCTACAGATCAGCAAATTGACGATTCAAACCTCTTGCAGTACATTTCACCCCAAGACGTTAAGAGCTTTGGGATTATTCCTGAGTTGATTGGTCGGCTTCCGGTGGTTACTCACCTAGATCCTTTGGATCGTAAAGCTTTGCGTAACATTCTTACAGAACCGAAAAATTCCATCATCAAGCAATACAGGAAGTTGTTTGAAATTGATGAGATTACCCTTAAGATTGATCCAGAAGTTTTTGAATTTATTGTGGATCGGGCAGAAGATTTTCAATTGGGGGCACGAGGTTTGCGTTCCATTTGTGAAGCACTCATGGTGGATGCCATGTTTGAATTGCCTTCTACCCAAGAAAAAGAATTTCATCTGACGCTCGCTTATGCCAAGAAGATGTTGTCTCACAAGAAATTGCGCAAACTCCGGGCAGTAAGTTAATTTTATGGAATACAAAGTGCTGCTCAGCCTCGGGTCAAACCTCGGAATTCGCGAGGAGAATATCGAAAAAGCCATCGTCTTAATTCATGGCAAAGCAGGTCAAGTTTTGGCAGTTTCTTCACTTTACGAAACTCCATCTTGGGGTTATAAGGATGCTCCCTATTTGAATAATGCGATATGTCTATTAACCCAGAAAGCCCCTTTGGAACTCATGGAAATTCTTTTAGCTATCGAGTCTGAGCTCGGTCGTGAGCGTAGGCATTCTAGTGATTATGAGGCTAGAACGATTGATTTGGATATTGCACTCATAGAAGGGTGTGTTATAGATCATCCTAAATTGCAAGTACCACATCCGAGAATGCATCTTAGAAAATTTGTGCTTCAGCCTGCTGCCGATATTGTGCCCACTTGGTTTCATGAAAAACAACAGCTCTCGATTTCTGATTTACTACTGAAATGTGATGACTCTTCTGAGATCAGTCTCTTTGAGTAAGCCCATTATACCGGCCTTAGAGACATTTTTTTATCTGCATAAAGGGATTTACAAAGATTCTTGTATATTTAATCAGACTTATGCAAAGGATTTTGTGGAATTTATACTTAATTGAATTCAATTTTTTACATTTGCTTTACTCAATCTTAGGATGAGTTGTTTGACTATTTAACTATTAGAGAACGCATATTAAAATCAGAAAAATGATTAACTTAAAGAAAATTGCCTTAGCATCTTTGTTTGTAGCAACGAGTGCTTTTGCTCAAGACGGTAAATTAAAAGGTTTACTAATCGACGATGCCTCTGTAGGTGTTGAAGTCGGTGCTAGCAGATATATGAGTGATTCTGACTTAGAATTCGGCTATGGTTTGAGTTATACCAAACAAATCAATGCTCTTTTCGCAGTGAAAGGAGGTTACCTTGTTGGGACTTTAACGGATGCAGCGAAATCTGAAGAATTTAGCGCTTTGACGGTTGAAGGTCTTGTAAATCTTTCGAATCTATCTGTTGGAACTTCGAACAACTTAAAAATATACCTTTCTTCAGGCTTAGCTATAGTTACTGTTGAGGATGAAGATGATTCTTCAGTTGTGCCTAATGTAGGTGCTGGAGCAAAATACGCAATCAATGAGTCGTTTGACTTAGACTTATCCACAAGCCTAGGCTTAGGGACATTGTCGGGTCAATCGTTAGAGTCTCACATGACCCTTGGATTGGGAGTTAACTACCGGTTCACGAAAAAAGAAGAGTCTGTGGAATGGAACAATCCGTTAGACGCTATGTATGGCGATATTGCTACCGTTAAAACAGAAATCGAAGGTCTTTCTACGGATTCTGATGGTGACGGTGTCTCTGATCGATTTGATAGCGACAACAACACGCCAGAAGGTGTAGCCGTAGATGGTAGAGGTAATGCATTGGATGTTGATATGGATGGTGTAGCTGATTACGCTGACGAAGATCCATTTACTGCACGTGGAGTTCAAGTAGATGCTAAAGGTCGTGAATTAGACAGCGATAAAGATGGTGTTGCGAACTCTCTCGATATCGAGCCAAATTCTCCATCAGGAGCTACCGTTAACTTCCAAGGAAAAGAGATTAGAGGTGCCAAAGGTGCTTTTATGCCAGCGATTTACTTTGACTACAACTCAGCAAAAGTTTCGTATGCAAACTACGAAAGATTGGCAGCTGTAGCGGCTTTGTTGCAAGCGAATCCAAACTACAAACTTACGGTTGTAGGTTATGCAGATTCTGTAGGTAACTCTGCAAACAACCATAAAATTGCCTTGCGAAGAGCAAATTCTGTAATTGATGCGCTTTCAAGCATGTTCGGAATTGATGCTTCTCGATTAACAGCGGACTCTAAGGGTGAAGATGCGCCGTTGGCTGACGAATCTGTTAAGGTAACTGAAACGACAGCAGATGGTCAGGTAATTTCAAACAGCCTATCTAGAATGAACCGTCGCGTTGAATTCGTGATCGACTAAGTTCTTGTAATACATAAACTTTAAAAATCCTCTTCGTAACCGAAGGGGATTTTTTTTAGTGCCAATTACCAATTACCAATTATCAATTACCTAGTACCTTTGAACATCTGCCAGAGGACAATACCAGCGCTCACAGAAATGTTTAGAGAGTGTTTGGTGCCGAGTTGAGGTGTTTGGTGCCGAGTTGAGGGATTTCAAGACAATGATCACATTGATCGATAACTGATTGCTGCACGCCCTTCACTTCATTGCCAAAAACAACCGCAATTTTATCGTGTTTGGAGCGATCGAAATCATTGAGCATCAAACTTTCTTCAGCTTGCTCAACAGCCAGGCAATGATACCCTTCGCTTTGGAGTTGTTTAACACAGGATAAGGTGTCTTCTTGATGTTCCCATTCCACCGATTCGGTAGCACCTAAAGCCGTCTTATGAATGTCTCGGTGTGGCGGTTGTGCGGTAATTCCGCAGAGGTAAATTTTTTCCAATAGGAAGGCATCTGCCGTTCGAAAAACAGAGCCAATGTTGTTGAGACTTCTGATGTTGTCGAGAACCACAACCACCGGTAGTTTTGTCGCCTCTTTAAAGGCGGCTACACTGAGTCTGTTGAGTTCACTATTTTTCAGTTTTCGCATCTGCTTATCCATCAGAATTAATATCTTAGTCCTTCCTTGAAAACGACTGCAAAATAATCAATATAATAGCAACTCAATTGGCAAAAGCACCTAAAAACAAGAAAGAAACTCCACTGATGCAGCAGTACAATCGGATAAAGGCCAAATATCCAGATGCAGTACTCTTATTTCGGGTAGGTGATTTTTATGAAACTTTTGGAGAAGATGCGATTAAGGCTTCTCGAATTTTAGGGATTGTATTGACCAACCGAGCCAACGGCAGCTCAAAAATTGAATTGGCGGGATTCCCACACCATTCTTTGGATACCTATTTGCCCAAATTGGTGCGCTCTGGGTGTCGAGTAGCCATCTGCGATCAGTTGGAAGACCCGAAAGCCACCAAAAAAATTGTCAAGCGCGGTGTTACCGAATTGGTGACCCCCGGTGTTTCTTACAATGACAAAACATTAGATCTACGCTCTAATAATTTCTTAGCCTCCATACATATTGATAAAGAAGCTTTGGGCGTTGCCTTTTTGGATGTCTCCACTGGAGAGTTCTTTGCGGCTCAGGGCAATTGGGAGTACGTAGACAAACTTTTGCAAAGTTTTTCTCCCTCAGAAGTTATCTATCAAAAACAACACAAGGCAGCGTTTACCCAACGCTATGCCGACAGCTTTTTCACCTTCACGCTCGAAGATTGGGTATTTTCACAAACGTATACGGAGGAGTTGTTGCTGAATCATTTTCAAACGAAATCTTTAAAAGGTTTTGGTATTGATCAACTCGATATGGGAATTGTAGCAGCAGGAGCTGCCTTGCACTATCTGCAAGAAACGCAGCACAATAAGGTTAGCCATATAGCCTCCATTACGCGTATTGAAGAAGACCGCTTCGTGTGGATGGACCATTTCACCATTCGAAATTTGGAATTGGTTCAAGCCTCAGGCATCAACGGAGTGTCCTTGTTAGACATTCTTGATCAGACAGTTTCTCCTATGGGCGCTCGCATGCTCAGACGATGGTTGGTCCTGCCTTTAAAAGAGCAAAAGCCCATTCAGGATCGTTTGAATATTGTCGATTACTTTACGCATGAGGGTGATGTAGCCGATGAACTAGCGCTGCAAATCAAACAAATGGGCGATTTAGAACGTCTAATATCCAAAGTAGCCACCGCTCGAATTTGTCCACGAGAAGTGGTGCAATTAAAACGTGCGTTAAACGCCATTCTACCGGTGGTGGAATATTGCTCAAAATCGGGTAATGAGAGTTTGGCGTCTTTAGCCGCTCAGTTGAACCCATGCGATCCGATTCGCGAAAAAATAGCCAGAGAACTGCAAGAAGATGCTCCTGTTCAATTGATTAAGGGAAGTGTGATTGCTCCTGGAGTTTCTCAAGAGCTCGATGAGCTCCGAAATATTTCTACCTCGGCAAAAGAATACCTCGAGCAAATCAGAGTTCGGGAGTCAGAGGCTTCTGGAATACCCTCTTTGAAAATTGCGTTCAACAACGTCTTTGGTTATTACTTAGAGGTTCGAAATTCTCACAAAGACAAAGTGCCGGAAGTATGGATTCGAAAGCAGACGCTGGTGAATGCGGAGCGCTACATCACCGAAGAGTTGAAAGAACTCGAAGTGAAAATTCTTAGCGCCAATGATAAAATTCTAGCGCTGGAACAAGAGCTTTTTAATGAGCTCGTACGCTCTTTGATTGATTATGTGCAAATTGTACAACGTAATTCACAGCTTATCGCCCGTGTAGATGTGCTTCTGTCTTTTGCTAAAATTGCTTTGCAGAATGGTTATGTAAAGCCCGAGTTGAACGATAGTTTTACTTTGAATATCAAAGACGGACGTCACCCGGTTATTGAAAAGCAATTGGCGGTAGATGAAGCCTACGTAGCCAATGATGTGTACTTAGATAACGAAACGCAACAAATCATCATGATTACAGGGCCAAACATGTCCGGTAAGTCGGCTTTATTGCGACAAACGGCATTGATTGTCTTGATGGCTCAGATGGGCTCTTTTGTACCGGCTAAGGCCGCGTCACTAGGGCTAGTCGATAAAATTTTTACCCGCGTGGGAGCCTCAGATAATATTTCTTCTGGGGAGTCTACCTTTATGGTGGAAATGAATGAAACGGCGAGTATTCTCAACAATGTTTCCGACCGAAGTTTGATTTTACTTGATGAGATTGGTCGAGGAACCAGCACTTATGATGGGATTTCCATTGCTTGGGCCATAGCAGAGTTTTTACACGAAAACAAAGCCAAAGCAAAAACCTTGTTTGCTACGCATTACCACGAATTGAATGAGATGAGCGAAACCTTTTCACGAATCAAGAATTTTAACGTTTCGGTGAAAGAGGTGGACAAGAAGATTTTATTTCTACGGAAACTAAAACCGGGTGGTTCCGCGCACAGTTTTGGAATTCACGTGGCAAAGATGGCCGGTATGCCACAGTCGCTCATCCGTCGCGCCAATGCGATACTGCTGCATATGGAAAAAATACATACTTCTGAAGAACTTACTAGCAAGGCCAAAGCCATTCATCAGGAAACCGATATGCAGCTGAGTTTCTTTCAGTTGGATGATCCTGTTTTAGAGCAAATTAAAGATGAAATCATCAAGACCGACATCAATACCTTAACTCCGGTAGAAGCCTTGTTGAAACTCAATGAAATCAAGAAAATGATTGGTGCTTAGCGACTTGCTCCAAAGCCTTTTAAATTCTGTTCTTTTTGTTTTGAGGTCAGTGAAAAGTACTTATATTTGCATCGCTCTTGTCAAGAGGGCCGATCTGCGAGTGTAGCTCAGGGGTAGAGCATCACCTTGCCAAGGTGAGGGTCGAGGGTTCGAATCCCTTCACTCGCTCCAGTAAAATAGATTCCCTGCTCGAGTGGTGGAATTGGTAGACACGTTGGACTTAAAATCCAATGGACATTGCGTCCGTGCGGGTTCAAGTCCCGCCTCGAGTACAAGCCTCCTCAGAAATGAGGAGGCTTTTTTGGTTCCAATGGTTTTCCGTGCTTGGCTTAAGTATTCTGATTTTGAAAACACAAACAATTATATCGTTGATTTTCACTAACTTGAGTCTCCAAGAAAATTATTATGAGACCAATCTGCATCCTTTTACTAATTTCATTTTTTACTTTAGGACAGAATGTAACTTACATTGAACTAGATATTCTTCTAGAATTTCAGATGGATCGAAATCAAGCTTGTCAAATTAAAATGACAGAAGTAATTACTGATTTTCAGTTTTGTCCATTCATCGTACCTTTAGTTGAGGGTTGTACAGATCCCATAGCTAAAAATTACAATTCATCTGCGAATATCGATGATGGTAGCTGTCTTGAAGAAGGATGTCAAGTTGGTGATTTAGCCCATGGAGGTATTGTGTTCTACCTGGACGAAACGGGTCAGCACGGCTTGGTTGCAGCTCTTGAAGATATAGGTCAATTTGAGTGGGGTTGTTATGGAACAAGAATATTAGGAGCAGATGGAACTGCCATAGGCGAAGGCTATCAGAATACGGTGGATATTGTAAGCCAAGGATGCACAACAGAAAATGGAGGTTTTACAGCCGCTCAAGCGGCCTTAAATCACGAATCAGAAGGCTACAGCGACTGGTACTTGCCGTCATTAGACGAACTGCAAGAAATGTTAGTGGCTTTTGGACAAAGAGGAGGGCAAGAGGAAAATATAGGTGGTTTAATACTAGATGGGAATCCTTATTTGGCATCTTCTTCGATGTTTTCTTTGTACTGCAGTAATTGTTACGCCTGGACCGCAGGTATGCCCGATTTTAACTCGTCTGCTGGCGTCAGTAAGTCTAATTTGGTTAGGGTTCGTGTTATTCGAGCTTTTTAACCCTTTTACCCATTTAACGCCATTTAATAGTAATCATTAGTAAACCCTTTGTGCTTCTTGGTTTACTCGCTATAATCGCTCAAACCCTCGTGTTTAAGGCAGTCTTTTAATTCGTAGAGCCTATACTAGGTCTTTGTGAAAGAGTTCGAGAACTGAATCGTCTTGTGTACTAGCCTTCTCAAAAATGAGGAGTTTTTTTTATTTGGGTATTACCAATTGTTATTCCAGCAGGACTAAATTACTGGTTTTCCCTTCCTGAATAATCTCTAAATCCCCCAAATAGTGTACATTAGCTTTTGATTCCTTCTAATAATGAAAAAGTTAAAAATAGTGGGTAGTAAGATGTCTTTAGTTACTCTCGTATTTATTGCGTTTGTGATTGTCTTTTCTCAGTTTAATATCAAGCCATGGAAGAATGCCGAGAAAGAAAATAGTTTGATTGATTGGGATGTAACGTCTTATTATGCCTACTTACCTGCTTATTTTGTTCATGATGATATTACGCTGAGTTTTACGGATAATGATTCCATAAATTACGCCCAAAAACACCAGTTTTGGCCTGAAATAGCAACTAATGGAGGTAAGGTTATTAAAACTACTATGGGCATGTCGCTTTTGTACAGCCCGTTTTTTTTGATAGCCCATACATATGCCATTTTATCAGCTGAATATTTGCCTAATGGATTCTCAAAGCCCTACGAGCTCTTATTAGCGTTATCATCTATTTTCTATTTGATGATAGGGCTTTATTACCTGAGAAAACTTCTTGTAAAGCTCTTTGATGAATGGGTTGCTACAATTACATTAATTGCTGTGGTTTTTGGCACAAACCTCTATTATTACCTTACCACAGAGCCGTGTATGTCTCATTCTTACACCTTTTCTTTACTGTCGATATTTGCGTATTTTGTCCTAAAGTGGTTTGATAGACAGAAATTAAAGTACGCGATTATTTTGGGTGTAACAGGTGGGTTAATTACCCTAATAAGACCTGTAAATCTTATTATTTTCCTTTTCCCATTACTATATCAAATCCATCAACCAAAAGTAGTTAAGAACCTTTTCATCCAGTACTGGAAACATTTGTTGCTTATTGCCTTCTTGGTTTTTGTTTTTGTTTTCCCTCAATTACTTTATTGGAAGTACATCACCGACCATTGGTTTTTTAATTCTTATGTTGGCGAACAATTTTACTTTGATAAGCCAAATCTTCTTGAAATTTTATTTAGTTACCGTTCAGGCTGGTTGCTCTATAGCCCAATGATGATATTATCTCTAGTAGGCTTTTATTTTTTAAGAAAAAATAAAAGGAACTTGTTTTGTGCATTACTCGTTCCGGTTTTACTAAATATATATTTGCTTTCGTGCTGGTGGTGTTGGTGGTTTGGTGGAAGCTATGGTTTACGTGCTTTTATAGACTTTTATCCTTTTTTATCAATTCCATTTGCTGCGTTTGTCTTTTGGGTTTTGAAGCAGCGTGGCGTTTTAAAGAACCTGTTGGTAAGCTTAATGCTATGCTTCATTTGTCTTAATCTATATCAAACTCTTCAGAAAAGAAGAAATATCATTCACTGGGATAGTATGACGAAGGAGTCCTATTGGATGAGTTTTGGAAAGCAATCTATGCAAAAAGAAGATTGGGAAATTTTTAATAATCTGATTCAAGTTCCGGATTACGAAAAAGCAAAAAAAGGCGAGGATGAATATCAGTTTAATCCATTTTAAAAATAATAGAATTTAATAATACATCAATGATACAACAGCTCTCTATAGTTATTCCCGTCTATAATGAACAGGAATCCATTTACCCTTTGTTATGCAAAGTCAACTCATTAAACTTAATTCACAATATAAAAAAACAAATTATAGTCATTGATGATTGTTCGACAGATTCTAGTAAGGTTGAAATCGAGCGATTTATTAAACGTTTTTCTCCACAAGATGTCGTTTTTTTTAGTCACACAGAAAATCAAGGTAAAGGAGCTGCGATTAAAACGGCTCTCGAATATGCATCAGGAGAATATATCATTATTCAAGATGCAGATCTTGAACTCAATCCTGAAGAAATAAATTTATTGTTGGTTCCCGTAATTGATGAAGTTGCTAATGTTGTTTATGGGTCAAGATTTCTTAAGGGGGGTAAAAGAGAAAAAGAAATGTTCTTAAACAGATTGGCGAATAAATTTTTCACATGGTTGAGTAACCTTATTCTGAGGACTACGTTAACAGATATGCAAACATGCTATAAATTGGTCCCTACAGAGTTTTTGAAATCTATAGACTTGGTAGAAAAAAGATTCGCTTTTGATCCTGAAATAACTGCCAAACTTGCTAAGAATAGATCTGTGAGTTTTCAAGAAGTTCCGATTTCCTATGAGCCTAGAAGTGTCGAGGAAGGGAAAAAGATCAGATGGGTGGATGGATTCAATCAACTGTTCAGCATCATTAAGTATGGCTTGTTCAGTTGAGTGCTTTTTTAGTAGAGGAGTAAAGTTGTTGATTACAGCGTGTCTTTAACTGCTTCATTAATGCGGTCAATGTACTTAAGGATTTCCAGTTTTCCCAAACCACTTTCGGCAGAGCTCATGAACGTTTGAGGAATCTCTTCCCAAGTCTTGAGCATTTCTGACTTGTACTTGCTGAGGTTTTTGTTGAGTTGTGAACTCGACAGCTTATCCATTTTGGTAAAGACAATCACAAAGGGGATTTGTTTTTCACCCAGCCACTCCATAAATAGCATGTCAATTTTTTGCGGTTCATGACGCGAGTCTACCAATACAAAAGTACAAACTAGATTCTCTCTTTTCTCCAGGTATTCATAGATGAACTTGGCGAAAATAGAACGGTCTTTTTTAGACACTTTTGCATAACCGTAGCCCGGTAAATCGACTAGAAACCAGTTGTCGTTAATCTTAAAGTGATTGATGAGTTGTGTTTTCCCTGGTTTCCCAGAAGTTTTGGCGAGAGATTTTCGCCCGGTAAGCATATTGATTAATGAAGATTTACCTACGTTGGAACGTCCTATAAAAGCATACTCAGGTATGCGTTCTTTTGGGCATTTCTCAATATCGGTATTACTGATGACAAACTCAGCAGAATTGATTTTCATTTTAGTTTTTGTTCAGCCATTCAACACAGGTGTTGGCAAAATCAACGGGGTGTTCCATCATGGGTGCATGACCACACTTGTCGAACCAATACAGAGATGAGTTGGGGAGAAGTCTGTGGAATTCATCGGCAACTTCAGGGGGTGTCACACCGTCATTTTTACCCCACAAGATGCAAGCAGGTTGTGTCATGCTCGGTAAATCTTTCGCCATGTTGTGTCGTATTGCCGATTTGGCAATGGCTAAAATTCGAATGATTTTATTTCGAGAGTTGACAGATTCGAAAACCTCATCAACCAATTCTTTGGTAGCGACTTTGGGATCGTAAAAAACATCTTGTGTTTTCTCTTTAATGTACTCGTAATCCTCCCTTCTTGGGAAGGAGTCGCCCATGGCTTTTTCATACAAGCCCGAACTTCCGGTAAGCATCAGTCGTTTCACCAGCTCAGGGTTGTTCTTGGTGTATATCAAAGCTACGTGTCCACCCAAGGAGTTTCCTAAAAGCGTCACATCGCTTAGGTTCAAATCAGAAATAAATTTTTCTAAAAATCTAGAAATACCTTTCGCACTTGTCTTTAGCAGTGGAAGTTCATAAATGGGTAGCGAGGGAATGATCACTCGGTAACCTGCTTCTGCAATAATTCGAGCGGTTTTCTCAAAATTACTCAGAGCACCCATAAGGCCGTGAAGGAATACGACTACTGGGCCCTCGCCCAAGTCTACGTACTGATAGCCTTTGTCTTTTACGATTTCATATTTCATTTTCGACACATTAATTGTCAAAAATACTGAATAATTATTGAATGTAGACATCCTCAAGCTCATACCTGCTAATATTTTTTATGGACTTAAAAAAAAGTATGCATACAATACGGTTTAGTCGAAACTTCCCCTCGTTTAACGCTAAAGTGTAGAAAGTTATCAACAATGTGGTAAATTGTGGTAAAAAGTGGTATATATTTGTTTCTGATTCTAAAGAGCCACCCAACGTGAAGAATTTAATCGGAATGTACGAATGTAAGGTAGACGCTAAAGGGCGTCTAATGCTTCCGTCTGGATTGAAGAAGCAGCTTGCTGCTGAGCTTCAAGAGGGCTTTGTGCTTAAGCGTTCCGTCTTTAACACCTGCTTGGAGCTTCATACGCTTAAAGAGTGGAATGGAGTAATGGCAGAGGTGAATCAGCTCAATCGCTTCGTCAAGAAGAACAATGATTTTATAAGACGATTTACGGCGGGCGTCCGAATGGTTGAAGCCGATGCAACCGCCCGTATTCAAATTCCTAGAGACCTTATCAATTTTGCGGGCATTGAAAAGCAATTGGTTTTGGCATCTGTAGGGAATGTTGTAGAAATCTGGGATAAGGTGCAGTATGAGAAGGTAGTGAATGACCCTGAGGTAGACTTTGGAGCGCTTGCAGAAGAGGTGATGGGTAACTCGAATAAAACCTCCGCCGATGACTAAGTACCACGACCCTGTTCTACTGGATGAGTGTTTGGAGGGTTTGAATCTCCAAGCAAAAGGAATCTACGTAGACGTGACGTTTGGTGGTGGAGGGCACTCAAGAGCTATTGTTTCTAAATTGGATGAAGGGCATTTGTATGCCTTCGATCAAGATGAAGATGCTTTGGAGAATGAGATGGATGACGATCGGTTCACTTTAATCAATGCCAACTTTAGAGATTTGAAAAACTCACTTCGCATGTATGGGGTGAAAGAAATTGATGGCTTGCTCGCTGACTTAGGCGTTTCTTCTCATCAGTTTGATGTTCCCGATAGAGGTTTTTCCATTCGTTTTGATGCAAATTTAGACATGCGCATGGATCAAAATTCCGATTTGAACGCAGCTAAAATTCTAAATGCATACGAGCAAGATGAGCTTAGAGAAATTTTAAAGCACTATGGCGAGTTAAAGCGACCGGGGACCATTGCGAGAGTTATTTATGAGGCGAAAGAGGAACGACCTATTGAAACGGTTCAGCAGTTGAAAGACTTGTTGAAGTCTTATGCTCCAAAGATGCAGGAGAATAAATTTTTCGCACAAGTATTTCAGGCACTTCGCATTGAGGTTAATGATGAGTTGAATGCCTTAAAAGAGATGCTTAACCAAGCACAAGAGCTTTTGAAGCCGGGAGGTAGGCTCGTGGTTATTTCTTACCACTCCTTGGAAGATCGATTGGTGAAAAACCTCATACAAAAAGGGAATTTTGAAGGAGAGCTTGAGCAAGATTTTTACGGCAACAAATTATTGAGTTTTAAGAAAATAAGTCGCAAGCCCATTTTGCCTACGGAACAAGAGATTCAAAGAAATAACCGGGCAAGAAGTGCCAAATTAAGAGTCGCAGAAAAATTATAAGACGTGATAAAACCAACTTGGAATAAGCTGTTTCATGAGTTTGGAGATCGATGTAAAGATTTCTATTCCACACAACTGGCTCCCAAAAATATTTTGGCGACATCATGGAACATGGTCTTGTTCATTTCCTTTTTGGCGATTCTTTTGGTGTATAGTTCACACCGTGTAGATCGTAAAGTGATACGCATCAGTAAACTCAATGAAGAGTTGAAAGATTTGCGTTCTAGACACATCGATATGCGTACCCGCTTGACAGCGTTAAGCAAACCCACAAAAGTGGCTGAGGAGGTAAAATCATTGGGTTTATCAAGTTCCATAGAGGCGCCCTTTAAAATAGAGATCAAAAACTAAGATGACTGAAAAGAAGGCCATATTTCTTCGCGTGATGTTGATTAGCTCGCTAATCCTAGTTGCGGCTGTGGCCATTTTCATTCAAGTGCTAAATGTACAGGCAGAATTTTCAGATCGAGTAGCAATGAATGATCCGGTCATCAAACTTAGAGAAATCCCCTCTCCACGAGGAAATATTTACGACGTCAACGGAAATTTATTGGCCACATCCATGCCGGTGTACACGATTGCGATTGATGCAACGCAGGCTTCCGACACTTTGTTTAAAAATAATTATCGCACCCTAGCCAAAGGCTTGTCTGAGATTTTTAAGGATCAGTCGGCTTCCGATTACGCAGAGAAACTCCGTCAATCGAGACGAAAACAGAAGCAATACTTGAGAATAAAGTCGGGAATCCGGTACTCGGAACTGCAAAAAGTTAAGAAGCTGCCAATTCTCCGGGAAGGGAGGTATAAAGGCGGTTTTGTTTATACCCAGGAAACCCAACGAACGAAACCTTTCGGGAAACTTTGCGAACGAACCATCGGTTACGGCAGAGCTGTGAGTGATGTGGGACTTGAAAAAGCCTATGACCGCTACTTGAAAGGGAAGTCTGGCAAACAGTTGATGCAAAAAATCAATGGAGGCGTGTGGAAACCTCTGAGTAATACTCAAGATGTAGAACCTGTTGCCGGTTCTGATGTGTACTCCACCATTGATATTCGCATTCAGGACGTTGCTCAAACGGCTTTGTTGAGAAGCTTGGATACGTACGAAGCGGAAAATGGATCGGTGATTCTGATGGATGTAAAAACAGGAGCTATTCGAGCTATGTCTAGCTTAAAGCGTACCGAAGACGGCAAGTATGCCGAGATATTCAATGATGCCATAGGAGCCGCTTATGAACCTGGCTCTACATTTAAATTGGCGTCTTTGTTGGTGGCTTTGGAGGATGGTCTTGACACGGCTAAGATTGTTGACACCAAGAAAGGTGCTTTTAAGTTTTACGATCGCATCATGAAAGATTCAAATTACGATCGAGGGGGGCACGGAGAAATCAGTTTAGGAAAAGCATTTAAAGTGTCTTCAAATATTGGAATTGCAAGAACAATTGTAGAGCACTATCCAGAAGAACAAAAATTTGTTGATCGGCTAGCCCGATTGGGAATCAGTGATAAGTTGGATTTTGAATTGTTAGGTGAAGCTGAACCTTGGATAAAAAATACCGACGACCCTACTTGGTCGGGGGTTTCTCTTCCTTGGATGGCTTTTGGTTACGAATTAAAAATGACAGCCCTTCAAATATTGGCGCTTTACAATGCCGTGGCAAATGGCGGAGAACTCGTAAAGCCTCGTTTGGTGGATCGCGTGCAAAGTGCAGAGAAGCTCGTGGTTGTAAAAGGGGTGGAGGTTTTAAAACCGAGCATCTGTTCTGAGAACACCATCAACATTCTGCAAGATTTATTGGTGGGTGCCGTAAAAGACGGCACGGCACGTAATATTTATTCGAAAAGATATTCTTGTGCAGGGAAGACCGGAACCGCCAAGATTGCTAGTGAAGGTGCTTACGGCTCGGAGTACCGAGCTTCTTTCGTGGGGTATTTTCCCGCTGAAAATCCAAAATATTCTTGCATTGTGGTGGTTACCAAGCCTAAAAAGGAGATTGGGTTTTACGGAAATATTGTTGCCGCTCCTGTTTTTAAAGAGTTGCGTGATAAGTTGTATGCCGAGAAGCCTATAGACACCCCTAATCTAGAAGGTAAGAGTGCTTCTTCATACGTGGGAAAAGTACAGGAGTTGAATGCGCTCCACGAGGTTTTATCCTACCCAAAACATGAAACCTCACAAAAAAGTGAGTGGATGAAGTCCGAAGGAAAGCTGTTAAAACCTTTTGATGTGGTAGAGGGTTCAGTGCCCAATGTTAAGGGGATGTCGGCAATGGATGCCCTATATCTATTAGAAAACATGGGCTTAGAAGTGGAGCTTCAAGGAAAAGGAAAAGTCATACGGCAGTCATTAAAAGCTGGCGATAAATTGGGAAAAAATCAAAAAATAGCGCTGCGCCTAGCCTCATGAAACTACTCAAAGACATATTGTATAAGGTAGACTTGGATTCCATTGAGGGGAATACGAACTGTGCAATTTCGCATTTGTGTTTTGACTCCCGTGAGGTCCAAAAAGACGCGCTCTTTGTTGCTGTTAAGGGCAGTGTTTCTGATGGGCACTCTTACATTAAAACAGCAATTGATAGAGGGGCTCTAGCGATAGTTTGTGAGGTTCTTCCATCGGAATTACAAGCTGATGTCGTTTATGTTACGGTAAAAGATTCTGCAGAATCATTAGGGGTTATAGCTTCCAATTATTACGATAATCCTTCGGAAAAAATAAAACTTATAGGCGTTACGGGTACCAATGGTAAAACCACCGTTTCGACTTTGTTGTACAGTCTTTTTCAGGCTTTGGGTTACAAGGTTGGTTTAATATCCACGGTTGTGTATAAGGTCGGCTCCGCATCCATAGATGCAACCCATACAACACCCGATGCCCTTCGATTGAATGCGCTGTTGTGTCAGATGGTTGCGGAGGGTTGTAAATATTGCTTCATGGAGGTGAGTTCTCATGCCATCGACCAAGGGCGTATCGCCGGTTTGGATTTTGATCAGGCACTTTTCACCAACATCAGTCGCGATCATTTGGATTACCACGATACTTACGATGCGTATATCTCTGCAAAGAAAAAGTTCTTTGACGACTTATCCCCTCAGGCAATTGCCATTGTAAATAAAGACAACAAACACGGTGCTACGATGTTGCACCACACCAAAGCCAAAAAGAAAACTTTTTCACTTCGATTAACGGCAGATTACAAATGTAAAATCATTGAAAATCAATTCAGTGGTCTTCATTTGAATATTAATGGTCAGGATGTATACACCAAATTGATTGGAAGTTTCAATGCTGCGAATGTCCTCCTTACCTATGCAGCTGCATTGGAATTGGGTGAAGATTCACTGCAAATCTTGACCGTCTTGTCGGCTTTAAATGCGGTGGAAGGAAGATTCCAGCAATTTAAATCGGATTCCGGAATCACTTCCATTGTCGATTATGCACACACACCCGATGCGCTGCAAAATGTACTTAAGACCATTGCTGACATTCGAACGGGAAAAGAAAAAGTGATTTGTATTGTGGGTTGTGGTGGAGATAGAGATGTCGGGAAAAGGCCTCTGATGGCTCATGTTGCTTGTCAGTGGGCAGATCAGGTCATTTTGACTTCCGACAACCCTCGCAGTGAGGACCCAATGTCGATTATTGAAGACATGAAAGCGGATTTAGACCCTCCTCAGTTGAAGAAGGTTTTGACCTTAGAAGATCGGAGAGAAGCCATCAAGCTGGGGGTTACTTTTTGCAGCGAAGGAGACATCTTATTGGTTGCCGGAAAAGGACACGAAAAGTATCAAGAAATTAAGGGAAAACGCCTTCCGTTTGATGATATGGCGATTTTAAAAGAGCACTTAAAAGACTAAGATATGTTGTACTATTTATTCACATACTTACACGAGGCATTCAACCTCACGGGCGCGGGAGTGTTTCAGTACATTTCTTTCAGAGCCGCTATGGCCGTTATCGTTTCCTTGTTAATTTCGATGATTTTTGGAAAGCGAATCATTCGCATACTGGCTCAAAAACAAGTGGGTGAGAGCGTTAGAGATTTGGGCTTAGAGGGTCAAGCTGAGAAGGCAGGGACCCCGACCATGGGTGGAATCATCATTCTCAGTTCTATTTTAATCCCGACGCTATTGTTTGCCAAGCTCGATAATATCTATGTGGTATTGATGATTATTACAACCCTATGGATGGGTCTAATCGGTTTTCTGGATGATTACATTAAGGTATTTAAAAAGGACAAAAAAGGTCTGGCGGGAAAGTTTAAGGTTTTAGGTCAGATATCACTGGGCTTGATTGTAGGTTCGATCCTTTATTTTCATCCCGATGTGGTGGTTCGAGAACAAGTGTCTATCGTTGACCAAGAAAATCAAGTTGTACTCGTTCAGGAAGATGTGAAGTCAACCAAAACGACCATTCCTTTTGTGAAAAATAACGAATTGGATTACTCAGAACTTCTGTCATGGTTGGGAGAAAAGGCTCAAGATTGGGCTTGGTTGATTTTTATCCCCATGGTGATTTTTATTGTCACTGCGGTTTCGAACGGCGCCAATTTAACCGACGGAATAGACGGTTTAGCTACGGGGACTTCTGCAATTATAGGATTGGTTTTAGCCATATTCGCTTACGTCTCGGGGAACATCATTTTTGCCGATTATTTGAACATCATGTACATCCCCAATTCCGGTGAACTGGTAATTTTTATTGGTGCTTTCGTAGGAGCCTGTGTTGGCTTCTTATGGTACAACTCCTATCCCGCTCAAGTTTTTATGGGCGATACAGGGAGTTTAGCCATTGGAGGTATCATTGCTGTTTTCGCATTAGCCATTCGAAAGGAACTTTTGATTCCCATCGTTTGCGGTATTTTTTTAATAGAAAATTTATCGGTGGTCCTTCAGGTATCTTACTTCAAGTACACCAAGAAAAAGTACGGCGAAGGGAAACGTATTTTTTTAATGTCTCCCCTTCATCATCACTATCAAAAAGCCGGTTTGCACGAAAGTAAAATTGTGACTCGCTTTTGGATTGTGGGGATTATGTTGGCCATTTTAAGTTTTGTAACGCTAAAATTACGCTAAACCATGATTGCTGTTTTAGGTGCCGGAGAAAGTGGAGTAGGAGCAGCTCTTTTAGCAAAGCAAAAGGGCTATGATGTTTTTGTGAGTGACCTCGGAGTGGTGAAAGATTCTTTTAAAGAAGAATTGAACGATAAGGGCATTGATTGGGAAGAGGGTGGACATACGGAGAAGAAAATACTAGCGGCCGAACTACTGATAAAAAGTCCTGGGATTCCAGAGACGAAACTGGTTGCAAAGGCGCGAGCTAATGGCGTAGAAGTTCTTTCAGAAATTGAATTTGCATCGCGTTTTACGGAAGGTAAAATAATAGCGATTACCGGGAGTAATGGTAAAACAACAACGGCAACTTTAATCCATCACTTGCTTCAAGGAGCAGGTTTGGATGTAGCCTTAGCTGGAAATATAGGGGATAGTTTTGCCCGATGTTTAGAAAGAAGTGATCGTGCCTTTTGGGTTTTGGAATTGAGCAGTTTTCAGTTGGATGATGTTCGACACTTTAGACCCTACATTTCAGTACTACTGAATTTCAGTCCCGATCATTTGGACCGCTACGAAGGAAGTATGGAAAAGTACGTTGCTGCTAAGATGCGAATTGCAGAAAATCAAACCTCTGAAGACCATTTCATTTATTGGGAAGATGATGAATGGACAAAGAAGAATTTAGAAAAAGTAAAAGCAAACAAAATTCCTTTTGGAACCGTTTCAAAAGCCAAAGGAGCCTATATAGAGGACCATCAAATTTGTATTAACATTAACCGAGAGCCGTTAATTATGAGTATACACGAACTAGCATTACAAGGAAAGCACAACTGTTATAATTCTATGGCAGGGGGGATTGCAGCAAAGTTGTTGGGTATCACTAATGATATTGTACGCGACTGTTTGTCTGATTTTGAAAAAATAGAACATCGATTAGAACCTGTTCTTAAGGTTTACGGTGTGGAGTACATTAACGACTCTAAGGCAACCAATGTAAACGCAACCTGGTATGCATTAGATTGCATGAAGAAGCCGGTCGTTTGGATTTGTGGAGGTGTAGATAAAGGGAACGACTACGAGGAACTTCTGTCTATGGTAGATGATAAGGTCAAAGCCATCATCTGTTTAGGGAAGGACAATGCAAAATTGCTGGAAACATTTGGCGACTTGGTCTCAGACATCCAAGAGGTGGACTCTATGGGAGATGCCGTTAAGGCTGCCTATAAGCTGGCGGATAAAGGAGATGCTGTATTGTTGTCACCGGCATGTGCTAGCTTCGATTTATTTAACAACTATGAAGATCGTGGACGTCAGTTTAAAAAACAGATAAGATTACTCTAAACGTTGAAATGGGTTAATTACATAAAGGGGGACAAGTACATTTGGGCGATAGCCATATTGCTTTCATTGGTATCTATAGTTCTGGTGTACAGTTCTAGCAGTCATTTGGCTTTTGCTTTCAAACAAGGGAATACTTTCTCTTTTTTGGTCAAGCATTTGATTCATTTGGGGATCGGGTTTTTTATCATGTGGACCTTATCTCGAATACCCTTTAAATACTTTTACAACAGTTCGATTCTTATATTTGGTTTGGCCCTCATTTTGGTTTTTTGGGCGATGAGTGGTGGCGAGACCATTGGAGGTGCGAATGCCAGCCGATGGATTCGCATTGCCGGATTTACCTTTCAGCCTTCCGAGTTGGCCAAACTTGCTCTCTTTGTTTTGCTCGCTAGGAATCTCGTTCACTATAGAGATAAATTACACTCTTTCAAGAAGTCTTTTTTTCCCACTTTAGGGCCTGTCATATTGATTTGTACTTTGATATTGCCCTCAAACTTTTCAACCGCAGCCATCATATTTATGATCAGTTTCCTGATTATGTTCGTTGGAAGGTATTCATTAAAGTCCCTAGGGGCGATGATTCTGATTGGACTTGTTTCTTTGGGCTTGTTCTATGCGACCGTCACTAAATTCCCAAACATCAGTAACCGAGTGGGTACTTGGAAGGCGAGAATCGAGTCTTTCACCGATAAAAGTAGTGAGGGCAACTACCAAGTAAATCACGCAAAAACAGCCATAGCTAGAGGTGGCTTATGGGGGAAAGGCCCGGGGAAAAGTGTTCAGAAGTACTTTTTACCTCAATCTTCTTCCGACTTCATATTTGCCGTAATCGTTGAAGAGTATGGAGTTGTTGGTGGTTTCTTTGTCATTGTCTTGTACTTGTTACTCTTATTTAGAATACTCAGAATAGCGCGTAAATCCGATGATGATTTTGCCATGCTGATGACCATAGGTTTGGGCTTTTCAATTGTGTCTCAAGCCTTCATTAATATGTCTGTAGCTGTTAATCTTCTTCCTGTAACAGGTCAAACTTTGCCCTTGATAAGTGCAGGGGGCTCATCGGTATGGATGACCTGTGCGGCCATAGGTTTGATTTTGAGCATCAGCAATAGCATCGTTTCACCTTCAGAAAGCTTAGGTTATGAAAAATAAGCGATACTTAATAAGTGGAGGTGGAACTGGAGGGCACATTTTCCCGGCACTAGCCATTGCAAAGGAAATTGAGAGGCGCGATTCAGAAAGTGAGTTCCTTTTTGTAGGCGCGTCTGACCGGATGGAAATGCAGAAAATCCCTGCGGCCGGATATTCGATTAAGGGTTTGTGGATTTCAGGATTTCAAAGAGCAAACCTACTTAAAAATTTATCCATTCCCTTCAAGCTTATCTTTAGCCTGCTGCAATCTTTCGCCATCCTACTTCGCTTCAAACCTAAGGTAGTTATAGGTACGGGAGGTTATGCGAGTGGGCCTATATTATGGGTAGCTTCTTTGCTGAATGTTCCTACAGTCATTCAAGAACAAAATTCTTATCCAGGAATCACAAACAAAATTTTAGCTTCGAAAGTGAGTCGAATCTGCGTGGCCTATCCAAATTTAGAACGGTTTTTCCCGAAAGGTAAAATTCAGATCACGGGGAATCCGATACGTGCCGAAATAGAGTCTGGTGTCTATGACAGATCGGAAGTTTTTGCGTCTTATGGATTAGATGTCGACAAACCTTTGGTTTTAGTTGTTGGAGGCAGTTTAGGCTCGAAGCGAATTAACGAAACCGTTCTGGAGCATATCTCATGGTTCCAAGACAAGGGGGTACAGCTGATTTGGCAAACCGGTGCTTTGTACTATGATCGATGTAAGTCTGCTCAAGATGTGTTGGGAGATGTAGGTCATATTAAAGATTTTTTAACAGACATGGGAGCTGTTTTAACGGCTGCCGACGTGGTCATTTCAAGAGCAGGAGCTATTGCGCTATCTGAGTTGTGTGCCCTGGGTAAAGCATCCATTCTTGTTCCATCTCCAAATGTGGCTGAAGACCATCAAAAGAAAAATGCCATGGCGCTTTCGGATCATGATGCCGCATTGCTGGTTGAGGAGAAGCATATGAATACGGAGCTCTTTGAGGCCCTAAATGCTTTGGTTTTTGACAAGGGAAAGCAAATGAAATTAGCCGAAAATTGCAAAAAGATGCATCGCCCAAAAGCTGCAGAAAGGCTTGTGGATATTATTGAAGAACTTACACTATGATTAGCTTGGATCACATAAAGTACGTTTACTTTCTCGGTATTGGTGGGATAGGTATGAGTGCTCTGGCTCGATATTTTTTGGCCCATCAGAAAGGCGTAGCCGGTTACGATCGGAATTCTTCTGACTTAAGCCGCTCACTAGCGCTTGCCTCCTGTGAAATTACTTATGAAGATGATCCAAAGACCATTCCTAATGTTTTCGCAGATAAAAAGAAGGTCTTGGTTGTGTATACGCCTGCCATTCCTAATACCAATAAGCTCTTGAGTTATTTTCAGACAGAAGGGTACTCACTTTGTAAGCGTTCTGAAATTTTAGGAGCCATCACACGTGATATGCAGTGTTTGGCTGTGGCTGGAACGCATGGAAAGACAACCATATCGAGTTTACTCGCCTATATTCTGAGCGATAATAAGGTCGATTGCACCGCCTTTTTGGGAGGAGTTGCGACTAATTTTGAATCCAATTTGAGAATTGGTTCAGAAGACATTGCGGTTGTAGAGGCCGATGAGTTTGACCGCTCTTTCTTGAGGCTTTCTCCCAATTGGGCTGTAATAAGTTCTATGGATGCTGATCATTTAGACATTTACGGAACGGCAGAGCATCTTGAGGAGTCATTTCAAATGTTCTCGGAGCAGGTAAAGGGAGGAGAGGTAATTGCTAAAGAAGGATTAAAGATATCATCTAAGTACACCTATGCTTTAGATTCTTATACTGCAGACTTTTCGGCCACAGGAATCCATGTGAGATCGGGGAGCTACTGTTTTGATTTAAGACATCCGGAGGGTGTTTGTCGACAAGTAATTACCGGCCTACCTGGTATACATAATGTAGAAAATGCATTGGCAGCTTTCGCAATGGCCTATTTTCAGAAAGTCCCTGTGAGTGGAATACTTGAGTCGATAAGATCTTTTTCGGGTGTAAAAAGACGTTTTGAGTACCATGTGAAAACCCCTCAGAAGGTATACATTGATGATTATGCGCACCATCCTAAAGAGATTCAGGTAGCTATTCGTTCGGTTAGGGATTTATTTCCCAAACGGAAGTTGACGGTAATTTTCCAACCTCATCTCTTCACTAGAACACGTGATTTTATGGAGGATTTTGCACGTGAATTGTCCTTAGCGGATCAAGTTATTCTGTTGGATATATACCCCGCTAGAGAGTTGCCTATCTCAGGAGTGAATTCGGCGGTCTTGTTGGGTAAAATCACTTGTCAAGACAAAGTCTTGTGTTCAAAGTCAGAAATCCCGGATGCTTTACCCGAAACAGACGTGTTAATGACCTTGGGAGCAGGCGACATTGACACTTTAATTGAACCTATAAAAATTCATTTAGCCTCGTGAGAAAGTTTTTGTGCATAAGCTTTGTATTGCTATTACTTGTTGTTCTGTCTTTTTTGACTTGGACAAATCGATTAAGCTATAATGATGTTACGTGTGAAAATCTTGAAATACAGGTGGATACAGAGGATGATTTGTTCTTTGTAAATGCAGGAATGGTTGAGAATATGTTGAAGGAGAAAGAAGATTCCATCCTGGGGAAACGCTATCAAGATATAAACATTTACTTGTTAGAAGAATTCCTTGACGCTCATCCTAATGTTAAGAAAGCAGAACTATATTTAACTATCAATGGTGATTTGTGTGTAGACCTCAAGCAGCGTAAGCCTTTGGTTCGAATTTTTCAACAGGATGATTCGTATTATTTGGATGAAGATTTTGAGCGCTTTTCATTATCAGATAGATACAGCGCTCGAGTGCTACAAGTGTATTGGTCAGAAATGACAGAGGCTCGAAAAGAAACGCTTGATTCATTGATGAAACTCATTGCTGAGGACGCTTTTTTGAAAGCACAAATCACGGCAGTAGTCTTTGACGAGAACAACGAAATTATTGTCTACCCAAGAATGGGAAATCATAAAATTATCGTTGGGGAAGCTCGAGACTTAGAAAAGAAATTTGAGAATCTGAAAGTTTTTTACAAACGCGGATTAGAAAAAGTAGGTTGGGACAGATACAGTCAGATAAATCTGAAATTTGAGAACCAAGTGGTCTGTACAAAAAGATAGCGAAATGGAGCAAGGAGAAATTGCCATAGGATTAGACATTGGAACAACAAAAATTGTTGCCATAGTAGGTCGTAATAATGAATATGGGAAAATAGAAATCTTGGGATTTGGTAAAGCAAAGTCCTTGGGTGTTCAGCGTGGAGTTGTTTCAAACATCACCCAAACTATTGAGTCCATTCAGCATGCTGTTAAAGAAGCTGAAGCAGACTCAAACCTGAGCTTGAAACATTGTGTGGTAGGTATTGCAGGGCAACATATTCGTTCTCTTCAGCACAGTGATTATATCTTAAGAGAGGATGCGCAAGAGGTGATCACTCAGCAAGACATTGATAAGCTGGTTGAAAATGTGCACAAATTAGTGATGCTTCCTGGTGAGGAAATTATTCATGTACTCCCTCAAGAATATAAAATTGATGGAGAGCCCAATATTCATGAGCCCATCGGTATGTTAGGTCGTAGATTAGAAGCGAATCTTCATATAGTAGTAGGTCAAAAAGCAGCCATTGGCAATATTTTCTCCTGCGTTAAAAAGTCCGAATTGGAAGTTTCGGGCATAACATTAGAACCCTTGGCCTCTGCAGAAGCGGTATTGAGTGATGAAGAAAAAGAGGCGGGTGTGTGTTTGGTAGATATTGGTGGAGGTACTACCGATGTAGCCATTTTCAAAGACGGTATCATACGACACACGGCTGTAATTCCATTCGGAGGGAATGTAATCTCCGAGGATATCAAAGAAGGTTGTTCCATTATAGAAAAACAGTCGGAGCTCTTAAAAATGAAATTTGGATCCGCTTGGCCGGGTGAAAATAGTGAAAATGAAATTGTTTCTATACCAGGTTTAAGAGGTAGAGAGCCGAAAGAAATTTCATTAAAAATGCTGTCTAAAATTATTCATGCCCGTTTGGTAGAGATTATAGATCAAGTCTATGTAGAGGTAAAGAACTATGGGCATGAGGAAGGGAAAAAGAAGTTAATTGCTGGTATTGTTTTAACGGGAGGTGGATCGCAGTTGAAGCATATTAAGCAGTTGTTTGAATATGAAACAGGAATGGATACACGCGTAGGGTTTCCGAACGAGCATCTGGCAAAAGGAGCTCGTCCAGAATTGGAAAGTCCTATGTATGCTACGGCGATTGGGCTGGTGATGAAAGGCGTGGAACTCAATGAGAAAAACCCACAAATTCCACAGGCTGTGGAGGTGGATGAAGTTGCAAGCCCAATCAACCAACCTATAGATCAGGTTGAGGTGAAAGCATCACCAAGTTCAGTATCGAGTACTGTTAGTGAATCCGAAGAAAATCCTAAGGAATCCTTCTTTGATAAGTGGGTGAAAGGGTTTATGAATTTTTTAGCCAATGAAGATTAATATGCAAATACCTAAGTTATGGCGGATTTAGATTTTGACATGCCACAAAATCAATCTTCTTCGATAAAAGTTATCGGAGTAGGTGGAGGCGGTAGTAATGCCGTAAACTACATGTATCACAAAGGAATCAAAGGGGTTGATTTTGTTGTTTGTAATACCGATCAACAAGCACTTGACGACAGTCCAGTTCCCACTAAAATTCAATTGGGTGTTTCTGTAACAGAAGGCCTAGGGGCCGGAGCTTGGCCTTTAAAAGGGCGAATGGCAGCAGAAGAGAACATCAAAGACGTGGTTGATGTTTTGGAGTGCAACACCAAAATGGTTTTCATCAATGCCGGAATGGGTGGTGGAACGGGAACAGGTGCTGCACCTGTAATCGCAAAAGCGGCTAAAGATTTAGACATTCTGACCGTGGCCATTGTTACGATTCCTTTTGTTTTTGAAGGAGAGCTCAGAATGAATCAGGCTAAAGAAGGAATTGAGGAACTCAAGGAACATGTCGATTCTCTCATCGTCATCAATAATAATAAACTTCGAGAAATTTATGGTAATCTCGGATTTAAGTCAGGTTTCGCCAAAGCCGACGAAATTCTAGCCACTGCCTCCAGAGGGATTGCGGAGGTGATTACCCAAAAAGGGCATTTGAACATCGATTTAAACGATGCGAAAACCGTCCTTTCCAATAGCGGTACTGCAATTATGGGGTCAGGGACAGCCTCCGGAGATGGACGTGCTATCAAAGCTGTAAAAGGAGCCATTGAGTCACCACTTCTAGATAATAATCACATTCGAGGCGCAAAGAAAGTCTTGTTACTAATTGTTTCAGGAGCGGAAGAGGTTACTTTTGAAGAGATGGGTGAGATTTCAGACTTTATCCAAGATCAAGTAATGATTGAAGGAGGTGCTCCTGCGGACATCATCATGGGCGTGGCTGAGGATGATCAACTTGAATCTGCCGTAAACGTTACTGTAGTAGCTACTGGATTTCATGAAGGAAAAGCAGTAAATCCATTGACGGGAATTCCAGAAAAAGTAGTTCACGATTTGGAAGAAAAAATTCGTCCTGTAAAAGCTGTTGAACAACCTATTTCTACCCCTGTACTCCCCGAAAAAAATCAGGATGAGCCAGAGGCAACTGTAAAACATGTTTTGACCGCAGACCTGGAAGATGAAGATTTGCGAAGCGATTCCTCTATAGACTTGGTCGAGGTGGATGCATTAAAAGTTGAAGATGAGGTAGTTTTACAGCCTGTAGAGCCTCAGAAACAAGTAAGCATGACTTTTGAGTTTGACATGGGCGAGAAGCCTGTTGAGCCCAAAGTAAGATCTCGTGAAGAATCCAAAGTTGTATTCAATCTGATTGAAGAGATTGAAGAGGAGCGCATGATGACCGAGCAAAACATCGAAGCTTCCTCAGAAATAGAGAAGATAGAATCTACTGATGAAGCGTTTGTAATGGAAAGTCCTGAAGAGTCTATGGATGAGGAATCTATTTCTTTTCAAATAGATTCAGATTCTGAGCTTCAAGAACACTCTATTGGCTTTAGTTTAGACGGTTCCGTAGAAGAAAAGTCTGTTGAAGAGAAAATCATTCATACCCTTAGTATGGATGATGCCGATGAAAATAATGATTTTTCTTTCGAGCAAAGGCAGCTAGATGTTACAGAATCACAATCCATAAATCTAAAGAATATTACTCTTGAAAAAGAGGCTCCTTTATCTGACTCTGGCGATTCTTCTTTGGAACAAATTTTGGATGTACAAGAGCTCGAAGTAGATCAACGAGAAGAAGCTTCGGAAGAAAGTAAAAGTGCGATAGACGCTCCATTGGAAAGCGCATCATCTACACATAGTAAGGCGGTTCAAGAACAAATTGAACGCGCTCAGAAAAGAAAAGAACGCTTGCAAAAGTTTAATTATCGCTTTCGAAATAATTCAGTGATTGATAAGGCTGAAAATGAGCCTGCATACAAAAGACAAGGCATAGAACTAAATCAAGGGCAGCATTCTTCTGATGAAGAGATGTCAAGGCTAAGCCTAAGTACTAACGAGGATGGAGAAATTGAGTTGACAAGTAAAAACTCATTTTTACACGATAATGTAGACTAATAAGATAGCTATGAGTTTAAAAGCACAGATCATGCCTGCTATGAAAGAGGCCATGAAAGCAAAAGATAAAGTTTCTTTAGAAACACTAAGAGCCATAAAAGCTGAATTATTAAAAGCAGATACGGCTTCAGGAGCATCCGGAGAGATGAGTGAAGCTGAAGAGATTAAATTACTTCAGAAAATGCAAAAGCAACGTAAAGATGCTGCCGCTATTTATGAAGATCAAGGTCGTGAAGATTTGGCCGCTGATGAAATCGCCCAGACAAAAGTTATTGCGAAGTTTCTCCCTCAGCAAATGAGTGCACAAGAGTTGGAACAAGCAGTAACTGCTATTCTTCAAAAAGTAGGTGCGTCAGGGCCTGCTGATATGGGGAAGGCAATGGGTGTTGCATCCAAAGAACTTGCAGGGAAAGCTGAGGGGAGAGCCATAGCTGATACGGTTAAATCGCTTTTAAATCAGTAGTTCCATGTCATTAATTTCTGCGTTTATGCCTTGCTCAAAAGCCTCAATTAGGTGACATCACCTATAGAATGAGTAGCTACACCTATTGACTTATAGCCCATATGAGACCTACATTTGTCTTATATAATAGTTTTAGTTAATAGTAATATTTTTGGTAAAGGAGTCCACACTAAAAGTGTGGACTCTTTTTTTGTAAACATCTTTTGGCTAATTAAAGACATGATTTATAAAAAAAGCCCTGTTTCAGAAACAGGGCTTTTTGTGTTTACTAAGGGAAGATTTACATCATTCCTGGCATACCACCTGGCATACCACCACCCATTGGAGCTGCTGTATTTTCTTCAGGTAAATCTGCTAGAACACATTCGGTTGTTAGTAGCATTCCTGCCACAGATGCAGCATTTTCAAGAGCGACACGAGTTACTTTCGTAGGATCAATAATCCCAGCTTCTAACATCGGTTCAAAGGTGTCTGTTTTGGCATTGTAGCCAAAGTCTGCGTTACCTTCTTGTATTTTAGAGACAATTACAGCACCTTCACCACCGGCATTTGAAACAATTTGTCGTATCGGTGCCTCAATAGCTCTGGTGATGATTTGAACACCTGTTTTTTCATCTT
>Ga0207964_1000073_pt1 | contig 37578 bp, 36 predicted proteins | sample Knorr_S23_td_250_FD_185608 | JGI IMG/M metagenome (GOLD analysis project Ga0207964, IMG submission 185608) | Marine microbial communities from Southern Atlantic Ocean transect - Knorr_S23_td_250_ad_251m_LV_A (SPAdes) (version 2) | ecosystem: Environmental > Aquatic > Marine > Oceanic | place...
TCCAACAAGCTATTTTACTAATCAAAAGTTTGAATCCACGCCCTGGGGAGCTTATCTCTTCAGATAAGACAGAATATATAGTGCCCGATGCCTATGTTGAAAAAATTGATGGTAGTTGGCGTGTACGTTTGAATGACAGCAATATCCCACGCCTGAGAATCAATGAGGCCTACAGTCATCTAATTAAGCGCTCAGACAATAGCTCGGAAAATCAATTTTTGAAAAGGAATTTGTATGAAGCACGGTGGTTTCTACGCAGCTTAGAAAGCCGAAACAAAACGCTGATGCAGGTAGTAATGGCGATTGTTAAATTTCAGCAGGGTTTTTTAAATCATGGACCAGTGGCAATGAAGCCCCTCGTTCTATCGGATATAGCAGATCAATTGGATCTGCATGAATCCACCGTTTCTAGAGTAACCACGAAAAAATATATGGCGACTCCTCAAGGAATTTTTGAGTTAAAGTATTTTTTCTCAAGTCATGTGGGTACTGCTGATGGTGGGGAGTGTTCATCCACGGCTGTTTGCGCTATGCTGAAAATGCTAATAGCGGCGGAGCAGCCCTCTAAGCCTTTGAGTGATAATAAATTAACTACTCTGCTGTCAGATCAAGGAATTCAAGTAGCACGACGAACTGTAGCCAAATACAGGGAGAGTATGAATATCCCTTCGTCGAGTCATAGAAAAAGATTTGAAAATAATGCGTAACCAAGGAGAACAGTATGCAAATGACAATAAGCGGACATCATTTAGAAGTAACTGATCCAATTCGTGATTATGTGACGAACAAGCTATCCAAGTTAGAGCGCCACTATGAACAGATCAACAGCACGACCGTAATCCTTAGCGTAAACAAACTTATTCAAAAAGCCGAAGCTACAGTGCATATTTCAGGAGCAGATTTATTTGCCAATGCGCAACATGAAGATCTGTATGCCGCCATAGATGCGCTGAGCGACAAACTAGATCGCCAACTTATAAAACATAAAGAAAAAAATAGGGATCATTAAAATTAAGCATGAAAATTTCTGATGTACTCAGCCTACAATTGACTAATTGCCAACTGCCTGGGCGCAGTAAAAAACGCATTCTTGAAAATATTTCACAGATGCTGACTGCGCATCTGGGCGGTGACGGCGAGCAATCAGAAACATTACTCGATAATTTTGTAGCAAGAGAAAAGCTTGGTAGCACAGGACTGGGTTATGGTGTTGCCATTCCTCACTGCCGCACCGCTGGCGTGAAAAAAATCTATGGCTGTTTAGCCAAGCTAACATCTGCTGTGGACTTTGACGCTGCAGATGATGAGCCTGTAGATCTAGTCTTCGCGCTAGTTGTACCAGAGGAGAAAAACGATGAGCACCTCTGCACTCTGGCCAGAATTGCAGCTATTATGCAGGATGAGCAATCGCGACAATCTCTGCGTCAATGTAACAGTGATCAGCAATTATTTGACACTGTAATTGCACTGGAGCGATCAACTCGATGATGCGACTTGTAGTTATCAGCGGCCATTCGGGTTCCGGTAAGACCTCTGCCTTAAATATATTGGAAGATGTCGGTTTTACCTGCGTTGATAATCTACCCTCAAGTCTACTTCCTGAATTAATTAACCAACTTAAAATCAATGAATGCAGCGGGGATACTTCACTAGCTGTGGGAATTGATGCACGCAATCTAATGGGGGATCTCAGCCAGATTCCCAAAATTTTAAGCACCATTGAAGATTCTGGTGTCAAAGTGGATGTGATCTTTTTAAAGGCTCAGCGAACTGATCTACTGCGACGCTATTCCGAAACCAGACGCAAACATCCCTTAAGTAACGACTTGGTAGGACTAAAAGAGGCCATAGATCTGGAGGAAAAAATTATCTCCCCCATAGCTAATATCGCCAGTCTTACTGTTGATACCTCGGGGTTAACTCTGCACCAATTGAGAGATTTGGTGAAAAATACGATTGTCCCCAACAATCAACAGCAGATGTCTATTCTCTTTGAAAGTTTTGGTTTTAAACAACGTATACCCAATGGCTCTGATTTTGTTTTTGATGTTCGCTGCCTGCCCAACCCCTATTGGAAAACAGAGCTGCGTACTCAAACGGGCAATGATACAGATGTCATCAATTTTCTTGAGACACAGGTAGATGTGGCTTCAATGCTGGCTGATATTATTGGTTACCTAACTCGCTGGATACCCAAATTCCAATCCAATAATCGCAGTTATCTCACCGTATCCATAGGTTGCACAGGGGGCCAGCATCGCTCGGTGTATATCGCCAATCGACTTCATGAACACTTTTCTCAGCAGTATGGCTTTGTACAAGTGATACATAAAGAATTAACCTCTTAGTAACCAGATTGAACTGAGCCATGATTCGCCGCAAATTAACTATTATTAATGAACTTGGATTGCACGCCAGAGCCGCTACCAAACTGGCCGCTTTAGCTGGACGCTTCGAAGCCAATATAACTACCGGGATAGAATCTCCGCTGGTCAATGCAAAAAGCATTATGTCCCTTATGCTACTTGCCGCCAGTCAAGGCACTGAGCTAATTTTTGAATTTGATGGACCCGACGAAATCCATGCCTGTGAAGAAATCACTCAACTATTAGAGGATTTTTTTGGAGAAGGTAGATAATTTTATAAAATCTAACCTCAGGAAAACCTACCGATTCAGTGCATAGATGGTTAAACTATGGTTTTCGCCCAATTTCAAAGGGCATCTAAGGATATTGATGTATGACCGAGCCAACAGAAAATAATCATCTGCTGACAAAACTTGGTAGCGCCATTGATTCAGTGACCCTGAATCAGGTTCGGCACATACTTAATAATCTATCGCCGCCAGATGTGGCTCATCAACTTGAAACTGCGCCACCAAAATCGCGGCGAATTCTATGGGAACTTGTAGATCCAGAAATATCAGGTGAGGTTATCCACGAACTCTCCGATGAAATAAAAATGGAGTTTTTGGGTGAAATGGACAGCGCCGAAGTCGCCACACTGACCGAGGGGCTAAATGTAGATGATGTAGTGGATATTCTACAACAGCTTCCAGATCGAGTAATTCCTGAAGTGCTACAGGCCATGTCAGCTCAGGATAGACAGCGAGTAGAGTCAGTACTCACTTACGATGAAGACACCGCTGGCGGTCTAATGGATACCGAGGTGATTACGGTACGTCCAGATATAAGCGTAGATGTGGTGTTGCGCTACCTGCGCAGATTCGAAGAACTACCAGAAATCACCGACAATCTTTTTGTGGTAACTCGCAATGATGATTTTCTCGGTAATTTAACGCTAGGTAAGCTGTTAGTTTCCTCTCCCACCACAACCGTAAGGGAGGTGATGAACACTGAAATTCGCGCTATTCATGTTGATCTAACCGACTCTCAAGTAGCACAGTTATTTCAACGTCACGACTTGGTATCTGCACCTGTAGTGGATGACAATGGACATCTGCTTGGCCGTATTACCATTGATGATGTTGTAGATGTAATTGTTGAGGATGCAGATCATTCATTATTAGCCATGGCGGGCTTAAGCGATACTGAAGATACTTTTTCATCAATCGCAAAAACCACTCCCCGTCGAGCCGTTTGGTTGGGCGTTAATTTACTCACCGCCATTTTTGCCTCAACTGCAATCAGCCTTTTCGAAGATGCGCTGGACAAGGTGGTGGCCCTAGCTATTTTGATGCCTATTGTCGCCAGCATGGGTGGTGTGGCTGGAAGTCAAACATTGACGGTAGTTATCCGAGGCATGGCGTTGGGGCAAATCGAGCGCAGTAATTTAAACTGGCTGTTGAGTAAAGAGTTTGCCGTGGGAGCTCTAAACGGACTTCTGTATGCGTTAGTCGCTGGTTCTGTTGTATCACTCTGGTTCCAAGATGCCACTCTCGCCCTTATTATAGGTCTTGCTATGGCTATCAACCTTATGGCGGCAGCGCTCTCCGGTACATTATTGCCGATTATATTGCGATTTATAAATATTGATCCCGCCTTAGCCGGCACTGTCATTCTAACCACTATTACTGATGTGGTTGGATTTATCTCCTTTCTTGGTCTTGCGACGATCTTTTTAGGCTAATGTCTGATTATCCAATAGAAACCGACGACGTTCCCAGCAAATCCCAACTTAAGAGGGAGAGTCAACAGCTGATAGACCTAGGTGCTCAATTAGTAGACATGGCCGACAATCAGTTGCAGAAATTTGATCTAGATGAATCGCTGAGAGCGGCTATTTACGAAGCCAAAAGATTAAAAAATAACGATGCCAAACGCCGTCAGATTAGATATATAGGCAAACTAATGCGCAGCCTAGATCTTACACCTATTGAGCAGGCACTGGAGAAACAAAACCACCAGTCGCAAACCTATAGGCAACATTTTGCTAAATTGGAGCAATGGCGAGATCGCCTTATCCATGAGGGAGACACTGCTGTAGAAGAACTTATCAGTCTGTACCCCAATGCCGATAGACAGCAGCTACGCAGCCTACAAAGACAAGCTGCCAGAGAAATAAAGCTTAATAAGTCATCTACCGCAAGTGGCAAACTGTTTAAATACCTCAAACAATTAGCCGACTAGTCCGCCCCTTTTATAATCAATCGATTTCAGAATTGTTATTAATCTGTATCTTTGACAGTCTCTTGAAGCTCTGCGGCAAAGATTTCATTGACCGACACTTCAACCTCTTCCCAAGGACCGGATAGGTTATAGCTAATACTGGATAGTCTATCCACCTGCTTTTCTACCAGTTTACTGGTGACATAGACACCCACCGCAGCCGGCAACCCCCCAGCAAGACCTACCAACCAAGGTAAATTGGCCACCACCGGCAAGGTGGCTATCAACTGTGCATCAACAGTTTCTTCCACAAGATCAAAATCACCCGCCATACTCATACGCCCAGAGGGCATATTCATTTTTAATGGCTCATCTAAACTCAATATTCCCTTTTTAAAATTAAGGGTTCCATCTAGACTGTTATAGGCTAAATCTTGACCTACCACATCTGAGAAATCCAACTGCAACCTGCGTAGCCAATTTGCAAAATTGAATAAGCTAACTACTTTGAGCGCCGCTCCTGCCCCTCCGGGTGTACGATAAAAACTACCATTGTGTAAATTGACCTTAAAGTCACCTTGCAGATTCTGTTTATTGGCAGACCATGGTTTTCCATGCCATAAAAGATCCACCTGGAGTTTCCCAGATTCACTATCCAAGACTCTTGGCATATCAAAGGCACTAAATAGATCACCAATATTATCAATAGCCACTGGACCAACTAATTTGCTGAGGTGATTATTGCCATCAAAGCCCCAGAAAAAATCCATAGGTGCCTCAGCTTCAAATACACCGGGTCGCAACCCAAAAAATTTGCCTGAGATATTATTAAAAGTGGCGCCCGATGGTTCTGGTCGCAACTTAAACGACAGTGAGCCTATATGCTGTTCGGCAATAAAAAGTTGATCTACGGACAGATCCATTGCGCTCATCTGACGCGGATCTATAACTGAAGATTTACCAATTACCTTAGCTGGCAATTGTAATCTGGTTAAATCAAACTTTGGCGGCAAGTGTTTATCCCAAGGTATGATTGCTAAACCATCAGCCAAATTACTGGTAAAATCTACTGACAAACCAGATTCGACCGCTTCTACTTGTGCATGAATGGTCTCAAAATCCATACTAGCCAAGTTCATTCGATCAAACTGAAAATCAAATACAGTACGCCATGATCCCTTAGATTTATCACCCTGAGAGATAGACTCAGCCCACGACCGCCAAATGGATAAATCCGTGGTAGGCAAGTAGGCTGAAACCAATAAAACACCTTCATCGGGCAATTCAGCTGAACGGTCGTAACTCAATAAACCATTTCGCAACTGACCCTGAGAGAAATATAGGTCTGTTGATAGCAAATCACCAAAATTACCCTGCAATCGACTTATCCGCGGATCAAAATATAGGCTAATGTCCAGTAATTTCGATTCCTGCGGCAACTTACCAAGCGGTGCTGGTATGTTAATTTCCACCCCCTGCATAGTGCTAATCATATTTAATTTCACTGCACTCTCTAAGGACTGAGGATCAATGGTCAACAGAGCCTCGATAGGTATTAGGCCTGAAATAACCTCTTGCCAAGGAAAATCGACAAAACGACCCAGATTAGCGGGCGCCAAGGAAGTTGTAAAAGATACCTTTTGCTGTTTATCAGATTTGAAAATTTTTGCGTTTAGTGACTGTTGCCAGAGGGTTGCGGTTAAGTCATCTGCATATAAACCAGTATCAGAAGAATACCCAATTGAGCCAGCGATATTTTGCAATACCACAGGGGAATCAATAATAGCGATCTCAGCATTATCAATCGCCGTAGTCACACTATAATTGCCGGCAACCGATGTTTTACCTGCCTTATACAAGGGAATTTCAAGATCAATTTTTGTCTCGGTTTTTCCGGTATATCGCCAATCCACCATAGGGCCAAGCTTTGCTTTTAACGGCGAGATAGCTAGAACATCCATCATTGCTGATAAATCACCCGTTAACTTGCCATCCACTAGCCATCTGCGTTGCTCAATAGGCTCGGAAACACTGTATTCGAGAGTGGCATCAGCCACCTCGAGGTCACCCAAAAAAGCTGTTTCAATCTGTGAATTAACCGCACCATCATCGATCACAAACAAACCATCGATATGGGTTAGCTGTGGCCAAGCCGGATTAAACTCTATATCTGTCTGCTCAGTATCAAACAGCAATTGAAAGGTTCTGGAGAGTGGATTATTTTTCGGGTGCTCGCCACGAAAAAGAAAACCGAATTCCTTTAAACTTCCACCTTTAATTGCACGCTTTAACCAGTTTGCTGAAGATTCCTTCATGGTATAGGGCAGAAAAGTCGAGAACTGCGCCAAATCTAGGTCTTTACCACCGACTACTAAATTAAATTTAGGTGCCTGCTGCTTTACCTTGCGCGATTTCTCTATTGAAAATAAGGTCTTGCTTTCACCAGCCTTTGTGACTGTGGAAATTTGATCACTGTAGACAAGCAGTTTATCGTCCGACTGCCAATTGAAGTAAACCGTTCCCTGAGCCCTATCAATAGCTAGATAGTCTCTATATGTTTTTGGGAAATATATTTCAAAACCATCGCTGTCGGCAATATGGAACAGACCCTCAGATCCGCGCAGCTCCAAATAGCCATGTAGATTCTTTAATCCGGGGATGCCGGCATACGGAGAGGCATTAAAGCCCTCTAAATTGGCCGATATATAATATCCCAGCTGATTTTTACCCATACTTAAAGCAGATAGATCACCGCTAGGACGCATCTCGCTAAACATCTTTGCCAATTTAGTCTGAGCACTGTCCTCACCGCCGAGTAGCCTATTTAAAATCATCAGATCTACACGATTAAAGGAAAGGTCAAATTCCTGCCAACTGGATCCCATATGCTGCGTAAATACCATATCTACAGGGTCCACTCGAGTACCAGACCAATCAAATTGCAAATCCTGTAACCGAACACCCCAATCCTTTCCCGGTGTGTGCCAGCCTGTCAGTAATGTCTCAACAGAAGAAATAGGAGAAACATCAACAAGCCAATCCAAAGGTACTTCTGAAATAGAGAGCAACCCCTCATAATCCAATCCTCCTCCGGGATAAATATCCAGCCATATCTCACCACTTGTTTCAATTGTAGTTCGGCTGAGATGATCAAATAGCTCGGGGATAAGGGATCTGGTGATAGCGAGCAGAGGCTCAGATAGATTTAATTGATCAAACTTAATATAACCATTGGCAGAAAAGGCCTCTAAATCAGAGGGATTTCCGTAAGCTTCTAGGATCATATAAGCAGGCACATCTTGTTCGGACAGGCGTAAAGAAAATTGAGCCCGATGGAAATCTTTATCGTTTTCTATCAGCATATTCTCACCGAAAATACGCAAAGTTTTACCTGAGAAAGAATGCATATTAATCGACATTGAATTTAGATTTATAAGTCGACTAAATAAAAAGGGCTGCAAAATAATATCTAGCTCTGACTCAGATTGACCACCAAATCCCTGCAAATGCCAATGACCACTGGCATCTTCAGCAAAGCTGACTTCCAACTTATCGATAAATAGTTCACGCCAGATCGGCGCTCCATGCCTGAGCGTACCCAATAAATCTAGATCTGCGCGCGCATCTTGTAATCCAATAACAATATTTTGATTGCTATCGACAATTTCTATATCTGCTATATCTACAATAGGAATAAGCTTTGGCCACTCACCTTTGAGCTCGCCTAAGTTGACCTCCATACCAGTGCTAGAAGCAATAAACTGTTGGATATTGGGTCGCGCTTGGTCGAGATTACCAATAGTCTGACGCCCCAAAAATATAAGGATCAACATACCAATGATCAGCAGGGTAATTCCCAGACCCAACCAATGAATCAATAATTTTACTTTTCTCGTTACACTGTTGATCATCTGATCCTTCAAGATGGAATAATTTTAAACGGGTCTCTGGCAGTTGAACTCTCAATGTAGAGTCTAACTTTACAACTCACCTCGACCTCAATATCAGCCAACTGCGTGGCAAATTCGTTTTGAAGTTGCTCAATAACCTCAGAACTAGCATACACATCCAAGCTTTGCCAAGGTCCTCTGCCTGTGATTCTGATTAACTCCCGCAGTATCTCACAACTTATGGTTTGTGCCGACCGAATCACGCCTTTAGCATCACAAACAGTACAGGGTTCACACAGCATTTGTTTTAAACTGGACATACTCCGCTTGCGCGATATCTGCACCAACCCTAATTCAGACATACCTGAAACTTTGGTTTTAATCCTGTCATTGGCCAAAGCTAGCTCAAGTGCCTGAATCACTTGATGACGGTTGTCGGCATTGTCCATATCAATAAAATCAACAACTATAATGCCTGACAAATTACGTAATCGAATTTGACGCGATAACGCCTCCACTGCCTCGAGATTAGTCTGACAAATTGTCTGCTGAAAATTATTTGAACCTACAAATGACCCCGTATTTACATCCACCACCGTCATAGCCTCAGTCTCTTCGACAATCAAATAACCGCCGCAGTTCAATGGGACTTTAGATTCCAGAGCTAACTTTAATTCATCTTCTGTATGAAATAACTCGAAAAGTGGCGTGCGATCGTTGTACCGTGCAATACGATCCTTTACGTTTGGCAGGGCGCGATCAGCGAAGTCCTTTAATAGGCTGTAGTCACGATCATCATCAATCAATATCCGATCAATATCCAAACCCGCCAAATCCACCAAAACACGCTGATACAAAGGCGGTTCACTGTAGAGGCAACAGGGCGCAACTTGCCGATTACTATTTTCAATATCTCGCAATATTTTATATAGATGCTCTAGATCCCACTTTAATTGCTCAGTCGTCAGGCCTTCCGCTGCCGTTCGCAGAATAAAGCTTCCCGAAAACTTTTTAGGTCTATCCTGCATTGGCAAGATATCCGCCATAACAGCATTCAGCCGCTGCCGCTCAGACTCTGCTTTTATTTGCAGCGAAACCCCCAACTTCGATACGCTGTGCTTGTAAACCATATGGCTGGTTGCAATAGAGAAGTCTGTGGTTAACTGCGCGCCCTTATTTTTAACGGGGTCTTTCAGAACCTGTACCAGTATCTCCTGACCTGGATGCAGCAATTGATGAATATCTAAACTGGCATCTGATACGCACATTTTATCAATATGCAAAAAAGCTGAACGCTCGTCCCCTATATCTAAAAAAGCCGCCTGCATGCCGCGCATTACACGCAACACCACAGCTTTGTAGATATTGCCAACTAGGCTCTGTTGTTGCTTGGAATCAATATAAATTTGCTGTGGCACAGCGTTTTCTATCAGTGCAATACGCGTTTCCACAGGTGCAACATTGATCAGAATTTCTCGTCTCATCAGCTAAATTCACTCGCTTTTATATTTGAACGGCCTGATCACCTATTAATATTGCCAAATCGGAATATTAAACTGCTGTAGCAATTGTGTTGTTTCAGCAATTGGCAAACCAACCACTCCACTATAGCTACCTCTAATACTCTCGACAAATACAGCACCATAACCCTGTATAGCATAGGCCCCAGCCTTATCCTGAGGCTCTCCAGTCTGCCAATAGGTTTGACATTCTTTAATAGAAATAGTGCGAAATCTAACCTCAGTTTTTGATAATAGCGATTGGCATTCTGTGCCATCACTTACCACCACTGCGGTTAACACTTGGTGAGTGCTGCCAGATAGCATAGATAAGATTCTGGTTGCATCATCAGCATCTTGAGGCTTGCCCAATATTATTGAATCAAACACCACCGTAGTATCTGATCCCAATACAGGCTTGGAATAGCTCTCTGTTTTTAACACCCTATTAACTTTTTCCAAAGCCATACGTTGCACATAGTCAACGGCGGACTCGTTAGACCTAGGGGTTTCATCTATCTCGGCTGGAGAGGTGCGGAAATTAACGCCAATCTGCGCCAAAATCTGCGCACGTCTTGGCGAGGCTGAAGCTAGAGTCAAATCGTAATTTAACAACCTTTAACCTTCTTTATTGTTATTTATGACGAAGATAATAATTGCAGACTAATTTGTCTAATGGAATCCAAAATAAGCTTGAAATCATTGCCAGAATGAAAATTTTATCTAAGCGTAGCGGCATGTCTAATGATGCGTTGAGAGTAGCTCTCAAGAACTCAATAAGTAGCACCAACACAAACACCAGAGTAACTCTGTGTATAAACTGCAAATAGACCACCACACGGTGAAAAGATATTAATATCAATCCACAGACAGAAAATACAAACACATGGTAACCCAGCGCAGAGCCAAACAATAAATCGGCCATTAAACCAACCACCACTGAAAATTCAATACCATATTGCTCGGGAAAGTAAAGTATCCAAGTGATCATAACCAATAACAAAAAATTGGGCTTCCACAAAAACCAACCTCCTGCAACTGGCATCAACTGCAACAACACAGCACAGAGCAACATGCAAAAGACTAGTCCCGTGGTGTTATTTTTGTTCACCTGTCCTCCCGACCTCCATCTTCGAATGTAAACACCAGCAATAGATGCCTGCTTCGATCCAGTTTCGCTGAAGGTGTAACAGTAATGTCGAGAAATTTTTCCCCAGGATTGCGAGTTATTGAGGAAACCTTGCCAACTGGGTAGCCCATAGGGAAGCGACCGCCAAGACCAGAACTTACCAATTGATCCCCCTCAACTATATCGACAGTGGGAGAGACAAACCTAAGTCTCATTTCATTATAATCTGAAGTGCCCTCGGCAATAGATCGCAAACCATTGCGCAACACCTGAACTGGAAGCGCATGATCTAAATCTGTAATCAATAAAACGGTGCTGTAATTATCATAGACATGGGTCACCTGCCCCATTAAGCCCTCAGCATCCAGCACTGGCTGTCCCACATAAACACCATCTTTGGCGCCACGATCAACCGTCACATGATGGTTGATCGGATTAGGGGACACACCTATTACCTCGGTTACCAAGACGCTGTGCATTAACAATTCAGTAGCATTGAGTAATTGTCGCAAGCGCAAATTCTCAGCAGCCAGCTCTGCACTGCGTTGCAACTGTCCCAAGAGTATCAGGCGCTCTTTTTCAAGGCTGGCATTTTTGCGTTCTAATTCTGTTCTTGAGGTGGTGTTTAAAGCCACCCAACTCTTTACACGATTGGGAAAATTTGCTACTTCCTGAAAGGGGATAGCAAATTCAGATAGACTCTTCTTGGATGACTCAAAAACCTCAGTATAGGTATCTAAAGTGACTAGCAGAATCGCCGCCAACAACGCAAAAAAAGTTTTGCGCACTGCGGAAGATGAATTGACAAAAACCTTTTTAATGAGCCCACCCCCAAGCAACCAACCCTAACAACATGGCTATGAAGCTCACTAGTACATCAGCATGCCCGACCCTTTGTTGTCCATCATTTCTAGAGCCTCACCGCCTCCACGGGCAACACAGGTAAGGGGCTCTTCAGCCAATATCACTGGCAATCCAGTTTCGATAGCCAACAGGCGATCCAAGTCCTTTAACAGTGAGCCTCCACCGGTCAGTACAATACCGGTTTCAGCTATATCAGATGCCAGTTCTGGTGGCGATTGCTCCAATACGCGCTTAACCGCCTGTACAATTCCCGACAGGGGTTCCTGCAGTGACTGAAGTATCTCGTCACTACTTAACACAAAACTTTTGGGTACCCCCTCGGCGAGATTTCGACCTCGGACTTCAATTTCCCGAACCTCTTTAGAGAGATAGGCAGTGCCAATTTCCATTTTAATTCGCTCAGCAGTGCCATCACCAATCACACTGCCATACTTGCGACGCACATAGTTACAAATAGACTCATCAAATCGATCACCGCCTATGCGCACCGAGTCAGAAAATACCACACCATTCAATGACAGTATGGCAATCTCTGTGGTACCACCACCTATATCGACCACCATGGAGCCCACGGCTTCTTCCACAGGCAGTCCCGCACCTACTGCAGCAGCCATAGGCTCTTCAATCAAATAGACTTCTCTAGCACCTGCGCTGTAGGCAGATTCTTGAATAGCGCGTTTCTCAACTTCAGTCGCTGTACAGGGCACGCAAATTAAAACTCGTGGACTGGGTGGAACAAAGCTATCTGAGTGAACTTTCCTGATAAAATATTGGAGCATTTTCTCCGTTACCTGAAAGTCTGCAATTACGCCATCCTTCAGCGGGCGAATAGCGGTAATATTTCCTGGGGTTCTACCCAGCATACGCTTGGCATCTGTACCCACCGCTTCGACCTTTTTTTCGCCATACTGCTGACGGATAGCCACAACCGAGGGCTCGTTGAGCACAATGCCATGTTGTCGCATATAAATCAGCGTATTTGCCGTACCAAGATCAATCGAAAGGTCATTGGAAAAAACGCCCAAAACTCTTCTCAGTAACTTCTTCATGTTTTTTATTCCATCGAGGAACTGCCAAAGACTTTTAACAGTTCAGATTTAATTGAGGAAAACTATCAGTTCATTGTACTTAAGGCAAGCGTAAAAATGTCAATTACTTCAATTAAATAGATTGCTTTGTTTAAGTTTAGCAATCTAAACGAAAAAAATAACCTTTTAGAGCGCCTAAATAGCGAATTATACCCCTAATATTTAACCTAAACAGTTTATATGATGTAAAATCTACCTTTGACTAAAACCCTTTGAAAATAAAGATTTCAACATGAGCATTGAAAAGCAGGCAATTGACAACCTTGCAACATTGGCGCGTATCGCCGTTGACGAGAATAAAGTCGAAGAAATTTCCCAGCGATTGAGCAGTGTTTTAGAACTGGTCGATCAACTGCAAGCGGCTGATACCAGCGAACTGGAAAATCTCGATCACCCCCTGCAGGGAACGCAAAGACTGAGAGAAGATAAAGTCACTGAGACAGACCAAAGAGAAGCGTTTCAAACTATCGCGCCAGACACTGAAGAAGGTCTTTATCTTGTCCCCAAAGTAATTGACTAATACAGATATATTGACTCGAGAAAAAAATGCATAATCTCTCCATCACTGAGCTTGTAGACGGCCTGAAAAAAAGATTATTTTCAAGCGCAGAAATAACTGAGCACTTTTTAAAGCGCATCAAAGATCTAGACGCGCAGTTCAATAGTATTATCAGCATCACAGAGGCAGAAGCTATGGCAGCCGCCAAGGTGGCCGATCAACGCCTAGCCGCTGATGATGCTCCCGCCCTTTGCGGTGTTCCCATAGTTCACAAAGATATTTTCTGCACCAACGGTGTCCGCACTAGCTGTGGATCTAAAATGCTGGATAATTTTGTACCGCCCTACGATTCCACAGTGGTGGCAAATTTTCGCGATCATGGCACCGTCATGTTGGGCAAGAGCAATATGGACGAATTTGCCATGGGCTCTTCAAATGAAACCAGCTTTTACGGTCCAGTCAAAAACCCATGGTCTGTAGATTGCGTTCCCGGAGGATCCTCTGGTGGCTCAGCCGCCGCTGTTGCAGCGCGCTTGACGCCGGGCGCGACAGCCACAGATACCGGCGGTTCAATTCGTCAGCCAGCCGCACTCTGCGGCATAACTGGTTTAAAACCAACGTATGGACGGGTATCGCGCTGGGGCATGATCGCCTTTGCATCTAGTTTAGATCAGGGTGGGCCCATGGCTCGTAGCGCCGAGGATTGTGCACTGTTGCTCAATTGCATGGCCAGCTACGACAGCAAAGATTCAACCTCTGCAAACCGCGCTGTACCAGACTACAGCGCAACCTTAAATGATTCACTCAAAGGTCTGCGCATAGGTATTCCCGAGGAGTATTTTTCTGAGGGGCTTAACAAAGGGACTGAACAAGCTGTTCAGAACGCACTGTCAGAATTCGAAAAAATGGGCGCAGAACTTGTAAAAATAAAACTGCCAAACACCGGCTTGTCAGTGCCCGCCTACTACGTTATAGCGCCAGCTGAAGCTTCGGCGAATCTATCGCGCTTTGATGGTGTTAAATATGGTTATCGTTGCGACAACCCCCAAGATCTCGAAGATCTGTATTGCAGAACTAGAGCTGAGGGTTTTGGCGAAGAAGTACAGCGACGTATTCTAATCGGCACCTACTGCCTATCAGCCGGTTACTACGACGCCTACTACGGCAAAGCACAGCAGGTAAGGCAGCTTATTCGCCAAGATTTTATTCAGGCTTTTGAAAACGTCGATCTTATTATGGGGCCGACCTGCCCCTCACCTGCCTTTGAGTTTGGCTCTAAAGGTGGCGATCCCGTGGCTATGTATCTGGAAGATATCTACACCATCTCCACCAACCTCGCAGGGCTACCTGGGATGTCAGTGCCCTGCGGTATAGTGGATAACAAACCCGTGGGACTGCAGATCATTGGCAACTACTTTGACGAAGCGCGTATGCTCAATGCCGCTCATCAGTTTCAGCAAGCCACTGACTGGCATCAGCTGTCGCCAGAGGGGGTCTAAACATGAAATGGGAAACAGTCATCGGTCTAGAGGTGCATGTGCAACTGGCCACCCAGACCAAAATATTTTCAGCGGCCAGCACCGCCTTTGGCGCTGAGCCCAATACTCAAGCCTGCGCTATAGACCTCGCTATGCCCGGCACCTTGCCAGTGGTCAATCAACAGGCTATTGATTATGCGGTAATGTTCGGTCTTGCCATTGATGCCGAAATTGGTATGACTTCAGTGTTTGAGCGCAAAAATTATTTCTACCCAGATTTACCCAAAGGCTATCAAACTACCCAGTTGGAAAAGCCCGTAGTGGGAACTGGTGCCGTGACTATTCAGCTCGATAACGGCGATACCAAATCAATTCGTATTCATCATGCTCACCTAGAAGAGGACGCAGGTAAGTCTCTTCATGAAGGGGACTTCAGGTCTGGCGTATCAGGTATAGATCTCAATCGTGCTGGCACGCCATTAATTGAGATAGTCTCTGAGCCAGATATGCGCAGTGCACAAGAGGCGGTGGCCTTCGCTAAAAAGCTACACAGTATAGTCACCTCATTGGGAATCTGTGATGGTGAAATGTCTCAGGGCAGTATGCGCTTCGATGTCAATATTTCAGTACGCCCTGAAGGTGTCGCAGAGCTGGGTACGCGTACCGAAACCAAAAATTTAAATTCGTTTAAATTTATGGAAGACGCCATTTATCTCGAAGTCGAACGACAAATTGATGTTCTCGAAGATGGCGGCGACATTGTTCAGGAAACTCGTCTATACAATGGCGAAACTAGAAAGGCGCGCTCCATGCGCAGTAAAGAAGAAGCCAATGATTACCGCTACTTCCCCTGTCCAGATCTTCTTCCCGTAGTGATTAGCGACGAACATGTAGAACAACTGCGAGCGAAACTTCCCGAATTGCCCGACGCCCGACAGGCACGCTTTATGGAGCAATACCAACTGTCCCAGTACGACGCGGCGGTTCTCGGCTCCGATGCCAATATGGCCAGCTACTTTGAACAGGCCACCGCAAAATCTGGCAATGCCAAACTCACCGCCAACTGGGTTGCTGGCGAATTGAGTGCGCGGCTAAATGCAGAAAATATCAGCCTTGCGCAAAGTCCTGTATCAGCACAGCAACTGGCAGGTCTTATTGTAAGAATTGCCGATAATAGCATCAGCGGGAAAATGGCCAAGCAGGTATTTGAGAGCATTTGGAATGGCGAAGGTGATGCCGACCAAATAATCGAATCGCGGGGCTTAAAACAGGTCTCTGATAGCGGGGCGCTGGAAGCCATGGTAGATGAGGTATTAGCCACCAACTCGGCAATGGTCGAGGACTATATCAATACTGACGAAGATAAGCGCAAGAAAAAATTGGGCGGTTTTATGGGGCAGATAATGAAAGCCTCTAAGGGGCAGGCCAACCCACAGCAAGTCAGTCAGATACTGGCAAAAAAACTAAACCAAATGTTATAGATAGGAAAAATTTCCAGCCATGTCATTAAAAAAAGATAAACAAAAAGTTCTCGGCGAAGTCTTCGATGATGAACGCGTTAAAAGTTTTCTCGAGTTCCTTCCTCCAGAGGGAATAAATCGCGATTTTCATCTGTTAGAGAAAGCCTACCGAGGTATGAATATTGAAAACTTTATAACCTTTGTGGATTTTTTCAAAGAGGCTGGCTACGACCTTAACGCGACCAACCCCGACAGCCTGACCATGGTTCAGGTAATGAACCAACATAAACAGGGTGCTGACTATGCTGAAGCGCTGATCAATGCTGGAGCCAGTGCATGAGGTTTGATCTGAGAACTTTACAAACAGTTCTCGGCTACAGTCTAACCTTGGTAGAAAAATTCACTGGTATCAACCTCAAAGGGAATAGCCTTTCTTCGATCTTTAACTATCTACAAATCAACCCCAATCTAGCGACTTCTGGTCAACCCACTAAAAGTCAGCTGAATGCCATACAGCGTGGCGGATATAAAAAAATTATTAACCTAGCACCGCCCACTGCGGAAAACTCCCTACTCAATGAAGCTGATGTTGTAGCTGAGTTGGGTATGGACTACATCAATATATCAGTGGACTTCAGCAATCCTAGCGAACAAGATTTTGAGCAATTTGTCGCACAGATGCAAAGCCACAGCGATCAAAAAATCTGGGTTCACTGCGCTGCCAATATGCGTGTCTCCTGCTTTATTTTTCGATACAGAACGGCTATCTTAAGAGAAGAGCATCTGTACGCAGAGGCTGACTTACGAAAGATATGGCAACCCTCTGGCGTATGGAAGCAATTTGTAGATCGATAATTTCCCACTGGATAGGGTAAATCAGTGATTTAACCAAGAGGGCATTACTATGAAATGGCTAGATAACTTCCAAGAACCCGCCTATGCGTTGTTAAGAATAACCGCTGGGTTTATGTTTCTATTTCACGGAACGCAAAAATTCTTTAATTTCCCACAGGATTATCCCTACGGCCCATTGACTCCTCTAACTGCATCGGCAGGGGCTATAGAATTAGTGGGAGGCATTCTGTTAATGCTGGGTCTGCTAACGCGGCCTGTAGCATTTCTGTGCAGTGGCACTATGGCTGTGGCCTACTGGTTAGTGCATGGATCTCAGTCTTTTTTCCCACTGGTCAATCACGGCGAACTTGCAGCGCTCTACTGCTTTATCTTTTTATTTATTGCCACCAAAGGCGCAGGCATCTGGAGTATAGATCAGCAAAACTAAAGGTGATAAATAAGGCTAATAATCCCTAAGGGCGTTTTGATTTGCTGGCTAACTAAAAGAATTTGCGCATTAGCCACTTGGGCATAATCTTCAAGCTCCAAGCCACCAACCGCCAACGCTTGGTGATATAAACATGGTTCTTTTTACTTAAAATAGCCGCCACTATCTGCGCCACAGCAGGTTCTACTGAAGCCATCCAGCGCGGTTGCCCCAGCACCATGGGCGTGTCGACAAATCCCGGCTCAACCGTTGTCACAGTGATCGGCAATTTGGAATGTTCAGCCCTAGATCGCATACCATTGAGATAGCTAGACACATAGGCTTTACTGGCCGCATAGGTTGGCGCTAAACCACCGGAGATATAAGCGGCAACTGATGATACCCCCACCAAATGGCCGCCACCTCGTTGTAAAAAATAATTCATAGCCACTACAGCCGTAGCCGAAAAACCACGAATATTGACATCAATCATCTCTCGCTGAATTGGCCAATCGATCTCTCTTTCCCGTTGACCCACGCCAGAATTAATCACTATAAGCTCAACATTGCCCATTTGCTCTATAAGCTGACTGAGTTCCTGCTGAGCCTGCTCGGCGATGGAAATATCAGTGCGCTGGATAAAATGCTCACCCGCAAGGTCTGTTACCAGTTGCTCAAGTCGTTCCACACGACGCGCCATAAGACCCAACTGATAGTTTTTGGCGGCCAATTGAATTGCTAATTCGCGCCCTATACCAGAACTGGCACCTATAATTATTGCCTGTCTCATCTTGTTCTTCCTTAACCTCTATTGAGCTACTCCGATAATAACAGCAGTAGTTAAAAGGAGGAAACTATGCGCTGACCATCAATAGATTTTCAACGCGATTGCCAGACAGCAGACAGCTTTTATCAACGGTTAGATAGCTAAACAGGCTTTCGAAATCGCGCCGAGTATGCGCATAAATGACTGGCTGAGTGGCGGTATTGGGCTGCTGCCAAAGATGACTGGGTGAACTGATACCATACTCACAGTAAAACATCTCCTGACGAGCATTTAACAAACCAATACTATGAGCTCGCGATTTGGTGTGCACATAGGGCGCCAATACCTCCATAAGAGCCTGTATTGCCGGCGGACTTAGGTAGCAGAATAGATCCCAAAACAGGAAAATATCTATCTTAATGTCAGCGGGAAGATTAAGGGCTTCAGAAAATAGGCGAACCTTATCGGCATGACTACAGTCTTCACTATTATATTGTTCTAATTGAGGATCAATCAGGGCTGCAAACTGCAACCTACATTTCGATTGGTTAAAGAAATTGACTGTCGCCGATGTCGCCAACCCCATATCCAAAACCACCAACCTTTTATCATCCACTGTCTGATCCAAAACTGTGGGTAACAGTGTCGATGAAACTAGATTATTTGCGGAATTATGTACGACTGATTTCTGCATTGACTGATAACTTTCTTTATAGAACCCTAACTTTTGAATTTAGACCAGATCTTACCCACTGGCTTACACAACCTCTTGACTGCCTGCAGTGTCGGTAGCCGATTCTCGTTGAGAGCTGTCTTGAGATTGGTCGATATCCAAAATCTCGGGATTCATTTCAATACTGCCTTTAAATTTGGCGCCATCTTCAAGATTCACTCTGGGTGCTTGGATATTACCCACTACGTTACCTGTTTTGGCGATAACTACTTTTTCCTCACCTACAATATCGCCAATGACCGCCCCTTCTATCTTGACTATCTTGGCTGAAATATCCGCATTTAATTGCCCATCTATACCCACAGTAACATCACTGGCTTTCGCTGTAACACTACCGCTTACTTGACCCTGAATAATCAAATCTTGGTCACTGACTATGTTGCCTGTTATTTCCACATTGGAACCGATCATAGATCCACCTCGTGTGTTTTTCAGGGTTACAATCGGCTCTGATGCCTCAGCTTTCTGCCTATTAATACCAGCCTGCATCCCTGACTTTAAAAACTGTATTACTGATTTGAAATTAATTTTCATTTTACTCTTTAACATCATGTTATTGTCGCTTATAGAATCCTATCAAGTTGCCACCTATAGCTCCAGAGAAGTTTTTGTTTGATCACTCCAAACCCAAAAAACCACCTGACTGATGGCGCCATAACTGAGCATAGACCCCGTCTGTTTCAACCAGATCCCGATGTGTCCCCTGCTCAATAATCTTTCCACAATCAAAAACTAACAATCTATCCATTGCCGCGATAGTAGACAATCTATGTGCTATAGCTATTACTGTTTTACCCTCCATTAACTGATAAAGGCTCTTCTGAATAGCTGATTCAATCTCAGAATCCAGTGCAGAAGTAGCTTCATCCAATATCAGTATAGGCGCATCTTTTAAAATAACTCTAGCAATGGCAATACGCTGTCGTTGCCCTCCCGATAGCGATACACCCCGCTCTCCCACATGGGCATCATATCCAGTCCTACCCGCTGAATCTCGCAACTTAACAATAAAATCATGGGCTTCCGCCTTTTTCGCCGCTTCAATCATCTCCTCTTCGCTAGCCTGAGGGCGACCGAATAAAATATTATCGCGAACCGATCTATGCAGTAAGGAAGTATCCTGAGTCACCACAGCTATACTGGCCCTAAGACTTTCCTGTTGGACCTGACTAATATTTTGTCCATCAATGCGTATCTTGCCGCTCTGGACGTCGAAAAACCTTAGCAGCAGATTGATCAATGTTGACTTACCCGCACCGCTACGCCCCACTATTCCGACTCTCTCACCAGCACCTATGGTTATATTTAACTGGTCAAATACGGGCTCAGTTGTGAGTTTCTGGTCACTTAAATAGGTAAAATCGACATCTTTATACTCAATTTCACCTGATTTGACCTGCAACTCACTGGCATTCTTATCATCTACAACCCTCTGCGGTACAGCCAGCGTGTTAATACCATCCTGTACAGTGCCAAGATTCTCAAATAAATTACTTATCTCCCACATAATCCAATGGGACATACCAGAGAGGCGAATAGACAGACTGACAACTACAGCAATCGCACCTGGGCTTATGGAGCCTTTGGTCCATAAATGAAGGCCCAGTGCAATGGTGCTAAAAATGAGCAGCATATTAATGGTCCACAGAGAGATATTAAGTGCTGTCACCAATCTCATTTGCGGATGAACTGTATTGAGAAAGTCGGTCATACCCTCTTTGATATATTTGGACTCTCGACTGGCAAAGGAAAATAACTTGAGTGTCACTATATTAGTATAACTATCTACTATCCTACCGGTCATCAGCGATCGCGAATCCGCCTGCCGCCGAGAAATTTCCTTTAGTTTGGGAACAAATATCTTCTGTAGACCTATATAGAGCAACAACCAAAGCAACAGCGGCAAACAGAGCCTAAAATCCGCACTTGCCACCAGAATCAACATAGTGATTACATAGATAATTACAAAGAGAATAACATCTAACAGCTTCATCACCGACTCGCGAACTGCCAGTGCTGTCTGCATCACCTTGGTGGCTATTCGGCCGCTAAATTCGTCCTGAAAAAACCCATAACTTTGATTGAGCAAATAACGATGAGCCATCCACCGCACCATCATCGGAAAATTACCCATTAGCGTTTGATGAACAACCAGTGAATGTGCCGCTGACAACAGGGGGATAACAATCAAAATAAAAACCGACATACCGACAAGCGACAGCCATGAATCTTCTATAAAGGTATCTGGATTGCTCTCAGTCAACCAATCTACCACCTGACCCAAAATACCAAATAACGAGGCCTCAGCAATGGCTACCAACGCAGTTAATAAAGCCATTAACAACAACCAAGGCTCTAGACCCTTAGTGTAGTAACGACAGAATCTATAGATTCCTGTAGGTGGCTGCTGTGGATTTTGCTTTGGAAAAGGATCCACCAACCGCTCAAAGAAGCTAAACATGTCAATACCTTATAATTGCATTCTGTTAAAACGGGAAAAGCTGAAACCCTAATTAGATCATTGCATTTTAATCCCAATGATCCATACAAATGGTAAAATTTTGATAACTTTATTAAATATCAGGAAAAAACACTGGGCAATCGCCTTCTTTCCATGACGGCAGTTTATCCATTACCTGCACAAATAATGGCGAAGATAAAAGATCTGTAAGCCATCGCTGAAGGTTGGGGTATGGCGCCTCGTCAAACCAAGGCTTATCGACAAAGGCAAATTGCCTAATAAAGGGAAATATTGCAATATCAGCTCGGGTTATTTGCCGACAAAAAATAAAGCCATTTTTATTGAGCATCGCCTCTAGCTGTTGCAAAAATTGTTGTGCCTGAGTGCGATAATAATATTGCGACTGCTCGGGATACCTATCCCAATATTTGTACCTATCCAACCAAAACTTAAACTGGGTATCGTTCTCGACAATCAACTGTTGTTGTTTCGCTTGAAATTCAGCTCGCATCCATTTATCCGGATCAGATTGTTGTAGCGCCCAATCCATAACATCTAGGCTCTCATCAATAACCAGATTCTCAAGTTGCAAGACAGGTACTGTGCCCTTTGCAGACAGGCTTATCATCGCGCTGGGCTTATTGGCCAAAGAGACTTCTCTCAACTCAACCCTTATACTGGAATAGGCAATAGCCATTCTAGCCCTGATTGCGTAGGGACAACGGCGAAATGAATAAAGGATCGGTAACATACAATAAAACCGTATAAGCCAATTAATATTGAAACTATAAATTAGAGGTGCGAATACTACCAATGGATAGCAAAAGCTTCGACATTATTTTATTTGGTGCCACTAGTTTTGTCGGCAAAATTGCAACCCGCTACTTTTTAAATGAAATTGGCCTAAATAACCAGGTTAAATGGGCCATTGCCGGACGCTGCGAAAAAAAGTTACAGCAACTCAAACAGAGTCTTGGCGAAAATGCCGCAGATCTGCACCTGATTGTTGCTGATTGTGCTGATCCAAAGAGCCTAAATCATCTGTGTCGCCATACCCGAGTGATCCTTTCTACCGTTGGCCCCTATGCCCTGTACGGCGAACCTCTAATTAAAGCTTGCGTGGAAAATGGCACCGATTACTGCGATCTCACCGGCGAAGCCTATTGGATTAAACTAATGTTAGATAAATATCAGCATAAGGCAACACAGTCTGGCGCCAGAATTATCAACTGCTGTGGATTCGACTCAATACCTTCAGACTTAGGTGTATATTGTCTGCAAAAGGCGGCACAACAACAATATAACCAGCCCTTGCAACATATCAAATTGCGCGTCAAAGCTATAAAAGGCGGGGTATCTGGAGGCACTGTTGCCAGTGCTATTGCTATGTTTACAGCGGCACAAAAAGACCCCCAAATGCGTCGCACCATGGGTAATCCCTATCTGCTCTGTCCCGAAGAACTCAGTTATAGCACTCCCCAACCGCGTATCAAAGGCCCCGTATATGATAGTGATTTTAATAGTTGGTCAGCGCCTTTTGTTATGGAAACCATCAATAGACCTGTTGTGTTGCGCTCCCATGCGCTGCGATCCACAAAGGCTAATAATCAGCTAATTTATGGTGAAGCTGTGCTCACTGGCAAAGGTACAAAGGGCTATCTAAGAGCCTGCAGTGTCACTTTGGGACTGGTTGGTTTCGCCATAGGTCTCAAAATTAAGCCTCTGCGTTACCTTATGCACAAATTTTTACTACCCAAACCAGGGTCTGGCCCCAGTGAACAACAACAGTTACATGGATTTTTTGATATTCGATTAATCGGTCTCAAAGATAACCAGCAGATAGGCATTAAAGTGCTAGGCGACCGCGATCCGGGTTACGGATGCACAGCAAAAATGCTAGTTCAAGCCGGTCTATGCATGGCTTTCGATATAACCAAAGATGAACTACAAGGGGGGTTCTGGACGCCGTCAACCGCCATGGGAGATAGGCTTATTCAACGCCTCAACCAATCTGCGGGTATGTCCTTCCAGATACAACATTAAAAAATAAAAACGCATAAACAAAAAACCCGCGCCAAAAGCGCGGGTTTTTTGTGAACCTCAGATCTACTGCTTATTCAGAAGCTTGATCTTTAAGAGCATTCAGAATAACAGCAAGAGCTGCTGCACTAACTATAGTACTCATGTTACCCATAATATCACTTATGTAACCACCTACTCCTGGTATTGCTCCAGCTGCACCGGATACTGCAGCCAATGCCACAGCAAATACTAGGAAGTTAGTTCTATTGCCTTTATTAGCTTCGTCAGCTAGATAGCCTCCGACAAGACCTAGAACCGCCATAACAAGCGCTGCTTCAGGTATAGCCACAAACGCCCCAACCACTGCTACTGCAATTGATAATAATCGTACAATTTTTAATGCACTCATTGTTGTTACCCCATATATTTATAAATTGATTTTTATTACATATGTATGCTTTCTAGCACGGTCTAACCCTATCATGTTACAAAAGGAAAAAAAACCCTTATTAACACCCCCGATTTGGCAATTTTTAATATAAAATTGCGCTATAGTAAGAGGTTTTAACTCTATTCCCCTAGTCTCCAACAACATATAAGGGGCATGGACAAACAACCTCCTCTATAACTTTAAACCACCAACCAAGTTGATATAGATTCTATGGCTCAATACGTTTATACAATGAATCGGGTGAGCAAGATCGTGCCGCCCAAACGAGAAATTTTAAAAGATATTTCACTATCCTTTTTTCCGGGCGCCAAAATTGGCGTTTTAGGCCTCAATGGTGCGGGCAAGTCTACACTGCTCAAAATTATGGGGGGATTGGATCAAGAAATTCAGGGTGAAGCCCGTCCAATGGCAGGAATCAATGTGGGTTATTTGCCTCAGGAGCCACAACTCGACCCCTCAAAAGATGTGCGCGGCAATGTTGAAGACGGTGTACGAGAAGCCGTGGACGCCCTCAAAGGCCTAGAGCAAGTCTATCTAGACTATGCTGATCCAGAGGCAGATTTTGATGCTTTGGCAAAAAAACAAGCTGATTTTGAAGCAGTCATCGACAGTTGGGATGCGCATAATTTAGAGCATACCCTCGATGTTGCCGCGGATGCGTTGCGCCTTCCTCCATGGGATGCAGATATCAACAACCTATCTGGCGGTGAAAAACGTCGTGTGGCTCTGTGTCGCCTATTGCTATCGCGTCCCGATATGTTGCTGCTCGACGAACCCACCAACCACTTGGATGCAGAGTCTGTACTCTGGCTGGAAAAATTCCTCGAGACATTTACTGGTACCGTTGTGGCAGTCACTCATGATCGCTATTTCCTCGACAATGTTGCAGGCTGGATATTAGAACTGGATCGTGGCCACGGCATTCCCCATGAAGGTAACTACTCCTCGTGGTTGGAAAATAAACAGCAACGCCTTGAAGTTGAAGCCAAACAAGAGGTCTCAAGACAGCGTGCCATCAAGCAAGAACTGGAGTGGGTGCGACAAAACCCCAAGGGACGGCAGGCCAAAAATAAGGCTCGATTGGCTCGTTTTGATGAATTGAATTCACAGGATTATCAAACCCGCAATGAAACCAATGAGATCTATATAGCACCGGGACAACGACTGGGCGATAAGGTGATAGAAATCAATGACCTATGCAAAGGTTATGGCGATAAATTACTGATCGATAATCTGTCTCTATCAATTCCCAAGGGCGCTATTGTTGGCATTATAGGCGGCAACGGTGCAGGTAAATCTACATTGTTTAGATTAATAGCCGGCACAGAAGTCCCAGATAGCGGCTCAATCAGCTTGGGGGAAACCGTTAAGGTTGCCTATGTAGAGCAAAGTCGGGATGCACTGAATGATAAGCATACCGTATGGGAAGCTATTTCAGATGGTTTGGATACATTAAAGATAGGTGCTAACTATGAAGTTTCTTCTCGAGCCTACGTGGGTCGATTTAACTTTAAGGGCACAGATCAGCAGAAGCTGGTAGGTGAACTTTCCGGCGGTGAGCGTGGTCGCCTACATCTAGCAAATACCCTCAAGCAAGGCGCCAATGTATTGTTGTTAGATGAACCTTCCAACGATTTGGATATTGAGACACTGCGCGCCCTTGAGGAGGCGATTTTGTCTTTCCCCGGCTCTGTACTGGTAATTTCCCACGATCGATGGTTCTTAGATCGCGTTTCTACCCATATCCTCGCCTATGAAGATGATAGCGATACAGTTTTCTTCGAGGGCAATTACAGCGAATATCATCAAGATCTAGTCAATCGACAGGGCGCAGATGCCCAGCCCAAACGAGTGCGACATAAATCACTAAAAGATTAGTCACATTACTTCAATTAGAGGGTGGCGCCATTTTGGTGCCACCAAAAATCCTTAGGCATTATTTTAGTGCATAAAATACCCTTAATGGCACGAAAATTGCCTTTGAAATCTTAGATGCACCTAAAAGCGGAGCATCAAGACCTCTTTTGCTCTATACTGGTGCACTTGAGATTTATAACTAATAAAAAGCACTAAATTGGTGCTGTAATTGCAGGGGATTTACAATGTTTTCACAATCTAGCGGCCTCCACCGAGGCGTATTTGCATTTCTTTTACTGGCTTTATCTGGGCAGACATTTGCAGAGGGTCTAGATGGCGCTAATACGTCATGGATTATGACCTCAACTGCACTGGTTCTTTTTATGACCATACCAGGCCTATCTCTGTTCTACGCCGGATTGGTTCGCTCGAAGAACGTTTTATCCGTACTGATGCAGTGCTTTTCAATCACCTGTCTAGCCTCCATTATTTGGCTAGTTTGCGGCTACAGCATTGCCTTTGGCGATGGCGGCTCTTGGAATGCCTATATAGGTAACCTAGACAATATACTTTTGGGTCAGATCGGCGAAGATACATTGTCAGGAGATATTCCTGAATCAGTATTCGCCATGTTCCAAATGACCTTTGCGGTGATCACCCCCGCTCTGATTGTAGGCGGTTTCGCCGAAAGAATGCGCTTTAGCTCTATGCTCCTATTTAGCGCACTGTGGTTAGTTGCTGTTTATTCACCTATTACCCATTGGGTATGGGGTGGTGGCTGGTTGGGCGAAATGGGACTTCTTGATTTCGCCGGTGGTACAGTGGTACATATTACTGCTGGTGTTGGCGCACTGGTAGCCGCTCTGGTTTTGGGTAATCGTAAAGGATTCCCAAAACAAGCTATGCCTCCACACAATCTGGCTATGACAGTAACCGGTGCCGGTATGCTCTGGGTTGGCTGGTTCGGCTTTAACGGCGGTTCTGCACTTGCAGCCAACGGCGATGCAGGTATGGCTATCCTAGTCACTCATATCTCAGCTGCTGCTGGCTCTCTAGCATGGATGACCATGGAGTGGATTAGACATGGTAAGCCATCGGTATTGGGCATTGTTACTGGTATGGTTGCCGGTCTGGGCACCATTACCCCAGCTTCTGGTTTTGTAGGCCCTGGCGGCGCACTGGTTATAGGTATAAGCGCCGGCGTTATCTGCTACTTTGCAACTCAAGCGATTAAACAAAAGTTTGTTATCGACGATTCCCTCGATGTATTCCCCGTGCACGGCGTGGGTGGTGTCCTAGGAACCATTCTAGCTGGTGTATTCGCCTCGGATGCACTGGGCGTATTTAGCGGTCAAGGCTTGGATATGAGCATCACGAGCCAAGTAAAAGTTCAGGTTATAGGTGTGGTTGCTACTCTTGCTTATACTGCAGTGGTTACCTATTTACTCTTGAAACTTGTCGATAAACTGTTAGTATTACGGGTAGATGAAGATCAAGAATTGCAAGGTATCGATCTCGTTGAACATGATGAGAAGGGGTATGATCTCTAACAAATAGAAGAAAGCTAATGGAATAACACCGCCCTACATAAAAAGTTACAACAAAAATTAAAGGGCACTCAAAGCCGCTGATAAATTCAGCGGCTTTTTTATCAGCACTGATTTTATAAATTGCTATCTACAGAAGCGGGGATGTTCTCGCCAACTCTTGCACGATCAATATACTCGCATACCAATTCAACACCATCGAGAAAACGACCCGCATGGCGCTGCATCAGGTCGGAAGATATGGAATACAGATGCTTATTTTTCACCGCAGACAGGCTGCGCCACTTTTCCCATCTAGCCAATAAAGATAATCTATCTTTTTCCCCACCTGCGATAATTATCTGCGGATCAACAGCCAGAACCGACTCAATATTGACGTAGGGCACCAATGCCAAAGAGTCAGCAAAGGTATTAACTCCGCCGCATAGATCTATAACATCGCTGACTATATGCCGGCCATTTAGGGTTATCAGTGGATCGTGCCACACTTCATAGAAAACCCTAACCTCAGGCTTGTGCTGATTAGCACGGCGCAACAGCTGTAATTGCTCAGCAAATGCCGCCGCTTTTTTGTGCGCCTCAAGAGAATGACCGGATAACTGCCCCAATCGCTTAAAAAGCACGGGAATAGCATCGACACGACTAGGCTCCACCACAAAGACCGGTATGCCTAACTGTCTAATGCGCTCAATGATTTTTTGCCCATTGCCCGACTGCCAAGCAATCACTAAGTCCGGCTTTAAGGATAGAATTAACTCATAATTTGCCGTTGCATGATTGTTAACTCTGAGAATCTTCTTAGCCTGTTGAGGATAATTACTGTACTCATCGGCACCGACAATTTGATCGCCGGCACCTATATAAAAGAGTATTTCGGTAGTACTGGGCGACAAACTGATAATACGATTGGCCGGCTTGTCGAGCCTGTGCCAATCACCATTATCATCAATAACTTCAATAGCGGCATAACTTTGACAAGCAACAGTCAATAAGACAAAGGTCAATAATCGACACAACATTAGGTAATAACCAGTGGTGTTTGGGTAACTGGATGGCGAGTGATAGATGACTTTACCCCAAAAACCTTTTCAATCAATTGCTCTGTCAGCACATCCTCAGGTGCACCCTGAACCTCAATAGCACCGCCGTTGATAACCACCAAATTGTCCGCACATTTTGCCGCCAAATTAAGGTCGTGCAATACCATCAAAACCCCAACGCCTCGATTGGCGAACTGCCTGACAATATCCAAAATCATCTGCTGATGGGAGAGATCGAAAGCCGATGAGGGCTCATCGAGCACTAAAAATTGTTGCCCCAAATCACTGGGACTCCATATCTGCGCCAATACCCGCGCCAACTGCACACGCTGTTTCTCACCGCCAGACATTTGCGTGTACAGGCGTTTTTGCAGATAACTGGCATCCACCAAATCCAACGCACTGGTGGTAATTTCCCGATCCCTTGTATAACCAGTAAGATGGGATACACAACCCAACTCAACCACTTCACTGGCGGTAAATGGGAAGTTAAGGGTTGTATGCTGAGGCAATACTGCCAACAGATTGGCTCTATCCGTTAATGGCCATTGCTCCAAATCTCGATCATTCAGTAACAGGCGACCACAGGTTGGTTTTAGATCTCCAGTCAATACTTTGAGCAGGCTGGATTTACCCGCGCCATTGGGACCCACCAATGCGGTGACTTTTCCCGCTTCAACCGTCAAATCTATATGTCGCAATAGATCAAACCCTGACAGATGCAGAGATATATTCTCAGCAATCATCGACATCGGCTAAATATCCCTCCGTTGACGCAATAGCAGAGCCACAAAAAATGGCGCCCCTATCAAGGCCGTCAATATACCTGTAGGCAATTCTGCCGGCAAAACAGCTATACGAGCTATACAATCAGCGATAATCATCAGAATGGCACCCGCCAAAGCAGATGCCGGAAGCAACCAGCGATGATCGGGCCCTATCATTAATCTTATAGTATGAGGGACAACCAGCCCAACAAAGCCAATCATACCTGCTAGAGCTACACTTACACCCACACCTAGCGCGGTCAAGAAAATTAGCTTGCGCTTGATACACTGCACATTGATACCCAGATAACGAGCTTCGGACTCCCCTAGCAACAAGGCATTCAACGCCTTGGCCTGACTGGGAAGTTGCACTATAAGGCAAAGGCAAATAACGCTCATAATACTCACCTTTAACCAATTGGCACCACTGAGGCTACCCATCTGCCAAACGCTGATTTGGCGCAACATCTGATTATCTGAAAAATAACTGAGTAAGCTATTAGCTGCGCCGGCAAGGGCTCCTATGGCAATACCTGCCAATAGCATGGTGGTCACCGAGGTCCCCAGATTAGAGGTGGCGACTCGATAAACTACCAGCGTGGTAATAAAACCACCCAGAAAAGCCCCCAGAGCAACCAGTGATAAACCAGCAATCGGACTGACCAACCAACCACCAGCTAAAACTATCATCAAGCCAGCGCCCACAGAAGCGCCTCCAGATACACCTATCAACGATGGATCCGCCAGTGCGTTGCGAAATAATCCCTGCATCACCGCACCTAGGACAGCCAATACTGCGCCCACCATCAACGCCAAAACCACACGTGGAAGTCGAATATCCCACAGGATCACAGCTATCTGAGAATTGGTTTCCGAACCCGTCACTGACGCAATTGCAGACTGAATCATTTGATCAAATGAAATTTCAATAGTGCCCACAGAAAGGGTAACAATAACCGCCAGTGGCAACAGCAGTACCAACGACCGTATTAGCGATAGGGCAGATAAATATCGCAACTAAAAATCCACCCCTTTGCGAGCCATAACACCCGTATTGTAAGCATGCTTGACCTCTTTAATCTCCGAGACCGTATCGGCAAGTTCAGCTAGCTCACTACCGCCACCCCGTCCAGTGACAACTACAGACTGCTCATGGGGACGACTCTGTAGCGCCTTTAACACCTTTTCCTGAGCTAAATACTTAAAGCTCAACATATAGGTCAACTCGTCCAGCACCACCAGATCATAACTATCATCTGCCAGCACCTGCTCAGCCACTGCCCAGCTCTTTTCTGCAGCCGCTATATCTGCAGACCGATCCTGTGTATCCCAAGTAAAACCAGTACCCATCTGATGGAACTTTACCTGTGGGCATTGATCCCTCAGATAAAGCTCTTCACCAGAAAGTTGCTCACCCTTGATAAACTGCACCACAGCCACATTTAACCCATAGCCCAGCGCGCGCATTACCATACCAAAGGCAGAGCTAGATTTTCCTTTGCCATTGCCAGTCAGCAAAATAAATACACCGCGTTGCTCAGTTGCAGACTCAATAGAAGCGTCAATATTCTCCTTTAGCTTCTGCATTTTGCTCTTGTGAGCATCATTTTTAACCTGTTTTGCCATGAGTTCTATCTCGAAATTGGGGCTTCTCAATGGAAGCCCTAAGTGCAGTTAAAAATTAGGGCTATAAGCAATGGTGAACATTATTTCACGACCCAGCGAGCGGTACTTACCCAAAGAGAAATCCATCGCCGTTGTATAAGCCTTATCGGTTAGATTATCTACCTTTGCCTTGAGCGACCAATGATTATTTAGTCTGTAGTCTGCACGTAGAGCGAGGGTCGTATAACCTCCCAATCTAACTGTATTACTTACATCATCATAGCTATGACTCTGAGTTTGCAATGTAACGCCCAAATCCAAATTGCCAAAACTGTAATCGGCATCAACAGACAATGATCGCTGTGCACGACGTCTAAGTAGTTTGCCATTAGTTTTATTTTCGGGATCAATCAACATACCTGATACACCTACAGCCCAACCAGCAATTTCGGTATCCATATTGAATTCAATACCCGATATCTCAACCCGTGCCGTTTGATCAGTCAAAAAGGTAGCTGGATTATATTGAATCAGGTTTTCAAGTTGATTATTAAATAAGGCAACATTGGCAACATTAACGCCCCAACTGGCCTTTAAGCCAATTTCATAGTTTTCTGACTGCTCTGGCACAAAATCTGGATTACCATAATTGGGATAATAGAGATCATTAAATGTGGGCGCCTTGAAACCCTCTCCATAAGAACCTGTAAGACGCAGGCTCTCATTGACATCCACTCCCACCAGTAACGATGACGTGGTATGACCACCAAACTGCTGATTATCATCAAAACGCACACCAAAGCTGGTATCCACTTCACCCAAATTGACTTGATATTGCAGAAACGCCGCTTGATTGTATCTACTGGTCTGGTCGTAAACTGTAAAGCTATTCACATGGTCTTTCTGATAATCCAGACCCAATGTAACAAAGTTGCCGTCGGATAATTGCATATAATTAACCCATGTGGCCTCGGTTTTGGTAGTGTCAAACATACCGCCGTTGGTAGTAGTACTGATATCAATATTGTCAGCCAATTCTTTGGCCTTGTCGCTACTGCGCCCCAACTGAAAACTGCTATGCCAATTAGCATTAATATCAAAATCAACCCGAGAAGATAGAGAAGTAATCTCTGCCACAGTGTATATACTACAATCGACCATTGCCCAACTAGGGCTGTAACAATCAGCATCGTATTCTGTTTCAGTATCATTTTTATTATAGGCAACTTTCCATTTCGCGCTATCGCTGATTTGATACTGATAATTTAGAGCTATTGCATGATTGCTATGAGCATCCTTATCGCCATGTAAGCCAGATATAGATTCAGTGTTGTCTATACCCTGAGTATTAAATGTATTTAATACCGCCATATAGCTATGACGATCAGATTTAAATCCACTTACAATTGTAGTTTCAGTGGTACTGTTAGTACCTACGGAACTGCTGATACTTAAATCTTTATCATCCTCTGACTGTCTGGTGATAATATTGACCACACCGCCAATAGCATCAGCGCCGTAAAGATTAGATTTAGGTCCACGCACAACCTCAATGCGCTCTATAGAGTTAACATTTAGCAAACCCAATGTGGCACTACCTAGGGTAGCGCTACCTATGCGAACCCCGTCAACCAAAAATAGGGAATGATCACCCTGATTGCCCCGCAGAGACAAACTGGTAGGAGTTCCTCGACCACCATTACGAACCATCGAAACACCGGCAATACGCGACATTAAATCAAATAGATCAGAGGCTTGATAGCGCGCTATATCCTCCCTATTCAGAACTGTCACCGCACTTAGACTATCCGAGATAACCGTGGGGATTCTGTTTTCGGTAACAATAATCGTTTCAATTTCATCACTGGCTGAAATATGACTGACACTAGATAAAAAAGCAGCCGTAGCTACTAAAGCAAACTTCAATTTCATTTTTAAGAGATCCTGCGCTCACACCCGAGCAATTTTTATAATTAATATTGTGGGGTACAACACAGGCATAGAGACAGAAACTGTCGACCAGCACAACACCGCACCCCGCGGTTTGTCTGCATAGCGACAGGCCGGTCTCCGGACTTGTAAGTGAGTGATTACTCTGTTCGATTACCTTCCCATGCTCAATTGCTAGCACAGTGGTGATACAACCGACATTCTTACCTACCGTTGCGGGGGCAGTATCGGAATAACTTTCTCTCTGATAGAGAGTGGAAGCGCACCGATTTCCCATTTCACTTATTTAGCTATTCTAAGCTTGAATTACCAAATAAGAACCTATTGCCAAAGCAAGGGGAAAATCTACCTGTGCAGCGTTGATAAGTCAATTAACTTTGTTAAAAAAATAGTCGATTCTAGTTTAGGGCTTGAAGGGCTTCAGTCACAGTGCGCACCGCTTTTACCTCTAGCCCTTTAATACTCTGCTTGGGCGCATTGCCAGCCGGTACAATAGCCTGTTTAAAGCCGTGTTTAGCCGCCTCGCGAAGGCGCTCCTGACCATTGGCCACTGGGCGTATTTCGCCAGCCAAACCGACCTCGCCAAACACCACCAAATCTTCCGGCAGTGGTCTATCTCTAAAGCTAGAAATAACCGCCATAATCAGTGCCAAATCAGCACTGGTCTCCAAGACTTTAACGCCACCCACCACATTGACAAATACATCTTGATCGCCGGCCATAATGCCACCGTGGCGATGCAAAACAGCCAACAACATCGACAAGCGGTTGTGATCCAAACCCACTGTAACGCGACGCGGATTACCCAGATGACTATCGTCTACCAGCGCCTGCAATTCAACCAATAGAGGGCGAGTACCCTCCCAAACCACCATCACCACACTGCCTGAAGACGCCTGCTCACCGCGCTGTAGAAAAATTGCCGAGGGATTGGCAACCTCTTTTAAGCCTTTATCAGTCATGGCGAAAACACCTAACTCATTGACCGCACCAAAGCGATTTTTGTGACTGCGCAAGGTGCGAAAATGGCTATCGCTATTACCCTCTAACATCAGTGAGCAATCGATCATATGCTCCAACACTTTGGGACCTGCCAAAGAACCATCTTTGGTAACATGGCCGACCATAATCAGCACCGTATCGGTCTGTTTGGCAAAACGCACCAACATTGAGGCGCTCTCTCGCACTTGGGAAACACTGCCCGGCGCAGAAGTAACCTCATCCAAATGCATCACCTGAATAGAATCCACCACCAAAATTTTCGGTCGTTTTTGTTGGGCGACGGCGCAGACCGTCTCTACTGACGTCTCGGCCATAATTTCCAACTTATCAGTGGGTAATTGCAGACGCCGCGCACGCATAGCCACCTGCTGGGGCGACTCCTCACCGGTCACATACAGTGCCGATTGGCAGGACGCCAAATGACATAGGGTTTGCAATAGTAATGTACTCTTGCCCGCTCCCGGCTCACCGCCCACAAGAATAGCCGAGCCAGGCACCAGACCGCCGCCCAATACCAAATCCAATTCGCCAACAGCGGTACTGATACGTGGAATTTCCTGCAGGGCAATATCCGCCAACGTTTTAATTTGACCATCCACTACACCCGCAAAGCCGGCGCGAGACAGCGTTGCTGAGCGCTGAGTGCCAAGACGCACCTCGGTTAGGGTATTCCAAGCTTTACAGTCATTACACTGCCCCTGCCATTTTCTATAGTCAGAGCCACAGTCATTGCACACATAGGCCGATTTGGTTTTAGTAGACAACGCCTTTCCTTAAGTAACTGTTTTTTTATACAGTACATTATTGTGACGCCATTATCAATGCAAATTTATTGGCAATTTCATAACCGCAATCACCTACTCCATTGTTATTGTTTCTGATAAAGTACCCCTATGTCGTTAATTCCTGAAAAACCGATTACTTTCTCTCCAACTCTGGCCGCCACATTGGGTCTGGAGGAGGCTATTCTGTTGCAGATATTGCAGGAGTGCAGAGCCCATTACGACTCTGTTGATAGCAGTGGCTTCGCTTGGACATCAATACCAGGTCACAAGCTCCTCGAGCTCACCCCCTATTGGAATGAACAGGATATTCGCCGCCTCACTGCAAGCCTCCATGAAAAAGGTTTATTGCTGGTTGGTGGCGGTGCATTTGTAGGCGACCAAAATTTTCGCTTTGCCTTTAATGAAACCAGTACCGCATCCAATGCAACGCACTCACCACAGCTACCCAACAAGACTGCCAAAGCCCATTCGGCAAAGACAATTGGCAGTAGCTGGCAACCCAGTGAAGATTGCTTGCGACAACTTGCCCAATTGGGGGTAACCAATGAATTTTCCTCCCAACAGGTACCCCAGTTTGTTGCCTACTGGCGCGACAGAAATATTCCGCGCCACAGTTGGGAGGCAAAATTTATTAAAGAAGTGTGGCGCAACTGGCAGCAAGAGGAAGCCAATAACTATCGCAAGAGCAAACAATTGCCTATGTCCAGCGGTTGGCGTCCGTCCTCTGATGCACTGGATATTCTGTGTAAGAAAGGGGCCATTAACGCCAATTTTATCGAGGATGCAATTCCAGAATTTATCCTCTACTGGCGCGATACAGGGCAGACCTCCAACACTTGGGATTCCAAATTTGTCAATCATGTGCGCTACCAGTGGCAATACTACAAAGGCATGATAGATCAGGATAAAATGCCGCAGGTTATCCGCGCTCAGTGGCAACCAAAATCATCGGTCTATGATGTATTGAAAATGGCCAATATAGATCGCCAATTTGCCGAGAGACTAATCCCAGAATTTGTGCTTTACTGGCAGGAAAACGGCTCTGCACAATGCTCTTGGAGCACCAAATTTTTACAGTATGTCAAACGCCAGTGGGCACGACATATTCAGCCGCAAACAACGGATCAACATTATGGTAAGCAGCAAGGATCTGATTCAACAGGTCGAATCCGAGATCGCAACATCATCGACGCGCTCTCCGACAGAAGCTGGGCATCCTAAAGATAGCCCGCAAAATCCGCAGCTGATTGATGCCATCAATCAGGTGTTTGCGCTGTTCCAGATTAATTATCACAATCAGTATTACAGCGCTTTTGGCGATAATACCAAATCGGAAAACTTGGCTAAGAATCTGTGGCTTAACAAGCTAAAACAGTTTTCAGCTGAAACTATCTGTGGCGCTGCCGAAAAAATTATTGCTGAAAATGACTACCTGCCCACATTGCACAAAATGTTGACCGCCTGTCGCCAAGTGGGTATGCCAAAAGGCCTGCCCAGTCCGCGCAGTGCCTACAATGAAGCCTGCAACAAGCCGAGTCCTAAAGCGGCGCAACACTGGTCCCACGCGGCCGTGTATTTGGCCGCTCGCGACTGTGGCTGGCATATGTTGGGCAACGAGATAGAGCGCAAGGCCCTGCCACTTTTTGAAGAGATCTATCTGCAGTATTGCGAGCGCGTGCTCAGCGGAGAAACCTTTACTATTGAAAGGCCCAAGGAACTGTCTGAAGACGCCGCTAAATTGGCCAGTAAATCCCACAACCGCAGTCAGCTAAAAAAACTCCAGCAGTTGATGGATTAACCCTAGGGATAAGGAATAAACTCGACAAGTTCGCCAGAGCCTATCTCGATTCCCTCAGTGCCTATCGCCAGCAATAGCCAGTCACCCGAAATAGTATCGCCCTCTTTATAGGCTTTGCCATCGGCAAATACGCGATTGGATGCTGAATTGAAATCAAAGTACATATGCCCAGTAATAGACAACTGAGGCACTTGATCCTCAACAGGCGGCGCAATAACAGTGTCCTCCACCTGTGGCTCAATTGGCGTAGGTTCCTGCAACTGGGGAGCCACAATTTCCGGCTCGACCTTAGATTGCTGTAAAGGTGGCGAAAAAAATCCCAAATAGGCCACAGCAAAGCCCAACAAGACCAATAGTGCCGCCACCAAAATATATACTAGCTTATTGGAAGAAGGCTGTTGTTGATAGGGATCCCAACGCGCGCTAGTAAAATCTTCAAGATCTTTTGGATCCTCGCGACGCCTGTCCTGCTCGGCTTTTTTAAGGGCATTGAGAATATAAGACATCAGCGCACGGCCTCTTGTTCAACTATCAATTGTGGCACCCATTGGTCATCCATCTGATTGAGCTTCATCACCGTCTGGCGCCCCACTACACCATCAGCTTTAATACCCTGCTGAGTCTGAAATAATAACACCTGTTGCCTAATCGCCTCATTGTAGTGACCGCCAGTAATCAGTTGCTCATAGCCACTATCAGCCTGTTGCAGTTTGTTTTGTAACCAATCCAAAGCCACGACATCCCTATCGCCAAGCCGCAAACTGCGCAGACCTACAGAAGGTTGCCACAGATATAAAAATGCTCCAGACCACTGGCTGGCAAACCACTCGAGAGACTGGATTAATTCGCCGTCCCGTCCAACCAGAGTGACATTATCGCCAGTTATGGACGCCAGCAGATAGGTTTTTAGTCGCCTATCTTGTTTATAGACCCAAACAATTCCAGGGCGATCTATAGATCTCAGCTGGGACAAATTGCCATCCGCCAATTTTTCAGCGGCCAATCCCTCAACGGCGGCCATAGCGTAGACCTCCTCCTCGGAAAACAATGCTTCAACC
>Ga0207964_1000074_pt1 | contig 37396 bp, 35 predicted proteins | sample Knorr_S23_td_250_FD_185608 | JGI IMG/M metagenome (GOLD analysis project Ga0207964, IMG submission 185608) | Marine microbial communities from Southern Atlantic Ocean transect - Knorr_S23_td_250_ad_251m_LV_A (SPAdes) (version 2) | ecosystem: Environmental > Aquatic > Marine > Oceanic | place...
TCGCAGTGCAACACAGCATAGGGCAAAAAAGACCTTTTTTAGGACCGACTATTTATGGAAAATAATATTCTCAATTTGGTAAAAACACCGCCCTCCAGCCCAGCTGGGCATATCTATCTGGTCGGTGCCGGCCCCGGCGATCCAGAACTGATTACCCTAAAGGCTATGCGCCTGTTGCAACAGGCCGATGCCATTGTCTACGACAGGCTGGCCAATCCGCAACTGCTGGACCATGCTCAGGAAAACTGTGATCTTATTTACGTGGGCAAAAAGCGCGATCAACACAGTCTTCCCCAAGAGCAAATTAGCGAATTGTTAGTTGCACTGGCGCGTTGTGGCAAAAATGTCGTGCGCTTAAAAGGTGGCGACTGCTTTGTATTTGGGCGCGGTGGCGAGGAAGTTGATTATCTCAATCAGCAGGGCATTAAATGCACCGTGATTCCCGGTATTACCGCCGCTACCGGTTGTGCCGCCGCCACACAAATCCCCCTAACCCATCGCGATCACGCCCATGCAGTAAGCTTTATCACTGGGCACCGCCAAAATGGAAAAATTGATATCAACTGGGATTTGGCACTGTGCAAAGACAGCACCGTGGTATTTTATATGGGTCTGTGCAATCTCCAAGATATCACCACAGAACTGATCAAGCGCGGCTGCCCCGCCGACAAACCCTTTGCCGTGGTAGCACAGGGCACCTCGAACCAACAGCAAGTGGTCGTAGGGGATCTAAGCAATATTGCCAAAAAAGTCGAGCGCGCCGCGCTGGCATCACCGGCTCTGCTGATATTGGGCGATGTGGTAAAGGCTAATGGTTATGCGCAATCTCTAGCCAATCAAACCGCACTAAAACTAGCCACTACACTACCGGAGGTGGTGTAGTTTTATTTTAACGCTTCAGAAAAGTGATAACTTGCAATAGTAAAGCCCTGATCAAAGTAAAATTTATGAGCCCTGCCCCTGTGGGTGCCAGAGTCCAAATGCAAAAAATCACACCCAGCCTGTAGCGCCTGATGGCGCAACCAAGCGACCATTTTCTCGCCATATCCCTTTGACCTGTGGGCAGACGCAGTTACTAAATCGTCAATATAACAGTGCTTACCCATATGTAAATTGTTATAAATACGATACCCAGCAACCGCCACCACTTGGCTATCCACTTGGCTATCCACTTGCAAAAAAGCCAATTTAAACCCCTGCTTTTCCATACTGCGCACGGTTTGCACAAATTGATGTTTTACCAACTGTGGTCGGAGCTCATTAATGACATCAAAACAATTGTCTATATCAGTGTCCGTCACTGCCATACAAAGCATAAAAACTCATAATCCATTCGGGTGTATATCCAGCCCTCTAGTTAGACTGGCAAATGGATTGACCTTGGGATCCAGCTCGCCACTGGCGTAGCCATAGGTCATTGCCTCCAACCCCAGAGGCACTATTTTCGGTGCATTGCCCGCTGTACCAAAGGCTTCGTAGCGCGCCACTGCGATATCTTTCATAGCCACTATGGTTTCTTTTAAATAGGCGCGCGGATCAAACGCCGAGGTATTTTTCGCCAAAAACTGGCGTATGGTTCCAGTAGATGCCAAGCGCAGATCGGTATCAATATTAATTTTTCGTACGCCGTGTTTAATTCCCTCGCAAATCTGCTCTACGGGTACACCGTAAGTCTCAGGGATTTCACCGCCATGTTGATTAATAATGGCCAACCATTCTTGGGGCACGGATGAAGAGCCATGCATCACCAAATGGGTATTTGGAATTCTCTGATTAATTTGCCGAATACGATCAATGGCCAAGATATCCCCGGTGGGCGGGCGACTAAATTTGTAGGCGCCGTGAGAGGTACCGCAAGCAATGGCCAGAGCATCTACCTCTGTTTTGTTAACAAAATCGGCAGCTTCTTCAGGGTCGGTTAACATCTGCTCATGACTGAGCACGCCCTCTGCACCCACACCATCTTCTTCGCCCGCCTGTCCGGTTTCGAGCGAGCCCAAACAGCCCAATTCACCTTCAACCGATACACCACAGGCATGGGCCATGGTGACTGCCTGACGGGTAACATCCACATTATATTCATAGCTTGAGGGGGTTTTGCCATCTTCCTTTAAAGACCCATCCATCATCACCGAGCTAAAGCCCAGCTGAATGGAGCGCTGGCAAACTGCCGGACTGGTGCCATGATCCTGATGCATACACACAGGAATATGCGGCCACTCCTCCATAGCTGCTTGAATTAGATGGCGCAGAAATGGCGCACCTGCATACTTGCGCGCGCCCGCCGAAGCCTGAACAATCACTGGACTTTGCGTCTGATCGGCAGCCAGCATAATAGCGCGCATCTGTTCTAGATTATTGACATTAAATGCCGGTACGCCGTAGTCATTTTCAGCGGCGTGATCCAGCAACTGTCTCATTGAAATAAGTGACATCGCCTCTATCCTTTTAGGTGAATTGCAATCCCTGCAACCGCGACACTGGAGAAAATCAGTCGCTGGTTGCTCGAGCTTTTAGCAGGGCAACGGCTGGTAATTCCTTGCCTTCAACATATTCTAAAAAAGCACCCCCGCCAGTAGAAATATAGGACACCTGCTCAGCTATTTCATATTTATCGACTGCGGCAAGCGTGTCACCGCCACCGGCAATAGAAAAACCATCGCTTTGGGCAATGGCATAAGAAAGGGTTTTTGTGCCCTCGGCAAATTGATCAAACTCAAACACACCCACAGGGCCATTCCAAATAATGGTGCCCATAGTTTTGATAATCTGAGCTAATTGCTGTGCAGATTGGGGCCCAATATCAAAAATCATATCGTCCGCTTCAACATCATCTACCGACACCACACGCGCTTCGGCAGTTTCAGAAAATTCCTTACCCACTACAACGTCGGTAGGCAGGGGTATCTCAACTTTTTCCATCAATGCCTTGGCGGCAGGAATAAGATCGGGCTCATACAGGGATTTTCCTACTGGATGGCCAGCAGCCGCCAAGAAGGTATTGGCAATACCACCGCCTACAATTAACTGATCTACTTTATCGGCTAGGGTTTCCAAAACCCTTAATTTAGTTGAAACCTTTGAGCCTCCAACAATAGCGCCCACCGGGGATGCAGGGGTAGCTATAGCTTTTTCAAGGGCATTCAACTCATTAGCTAATAGCGGACCGGCACAGGCCACTGATGCAAATTTAGCCACCCCATGAGTAGAAGCTTGGGCGCGATGGGCGGTGCCAAAGGCATCCATAACAAAGATATCGCAAAGTTTCGCATAGGCTTCAGCAAGGGAATCATCATTCGATTTTTCACCCGCGTTAAATCGAACATTTTCAAGCAATGCAACCTGACCCGCAGGCACCTCTATACCATTGGTCCAGTCAGTCACTAGGTGCACGTTAACACCTAATTTTTTACTGAGATCATCTGCCACTGGCCGCAAACTAAACTGATCTTCAAACTGCCCCTCTGTGGGACGACCCAGATGAGACATCAAAATTACCATAGCGCCCTGATCTAGTGCCTGCTTGATAGTTGGCAATGCCGCCCTGATACGCGCATCGCTAGTCACTTCGCCATTTTTGATAGGTACATTTAGATCTTCGCGGATCAAAACACGCTTTTGCTTAAGGTCTAAATCGGTCATTAATTTGATATTCATTGTTTTCCTTTAAATGTAGGTTTTGTAGGGGAAAATATAATTATTCAGCTAGATGCAATTCGGGGCCAGCTACGCAATACATCAAGCATCCTATTGGCATAACCCCATTCATTATCAAACCAGATAAGTACTTTAATCAATTTTTGTTGGCTAACTCTAGTTTGGCTGGCATCGACAATGCCGCTTCTCGGATCATGATTAAAATCACAGGAGGCCAACGGCTCTTCTGTATAACCCAGTATATTTATCAGCGATCCCGAAGCAGCTTCAGCCAACGCTTTATTCACCACCTCTACATCAACAGCTTTTTTAACCAATACCGATAAATCTATTGCTGACACATTTAATGTGGGCACGCGCATTGCCTGTGCCTGAAAACAACCTGTCAAATTGGGCATTAACCGATCAATACCCAGCGCCAACCCTGTATCTACAGGTATAATGGAATTCATTGCCGCTCGCGTCTTACGCAGGTCTGTATGGTGGTAAGCGTCGAGCACCGGCTGATCATTCATTGCCGAGTGAATGGTGGTGATAACACCGCCTTCAATCGAAAAATTTTCATCTAACTGCTGTATCACTGGAACCACACAGTTGGTTGAGCACGAGGCGCTAGAAATAATTTTCTCACTACCGGTTAGCTGTTGGTGGTTGTATCCATAAACTATAGTGGCATCGATATCGGATTCAGCGGGCTGTGAAAACAGCACTCTTTTAGCGCCACTGTGCAAATGCTTTTCAGCGGTTTTTCGGTCGCTAAAGCTACCACTACATTCCAGCACAACATCAACTTCAAGCTCTGCCCAAGGCAACTGCTCCAACCTATGAACATGAAAAATATCTATCCTGTCGGAAAAGATAGTAAGTGCGTGCTCACTTACTTCTATATCCGCTAAAAATCTTCCATGAGTAGAGTCATACCTGGTTAAATGCGCAATAGTTTTACTATCTGCCGGCTCATTGATGGCAACAATTTTAATCTGATCCTGAAGCTGAGATTCATAGACCGCTCTTAAAACAGAGCGGCCTATACGTCCATAGCCATTAATGGCTACGCGAATCATTAGCCTATGGTCTCCATAACCTTAGACACGACATTTTCAACGGTAAAGCCAAACTCTTTCATTAATATATTCCCTGGTGCCGACTCACCAAAACTGGTCATGCCTACAACACGACCGTCCAAGCCGACAAATTTATGCCAGTAATCGGCATGTAGCGCTTCAACTGCCACTCGCGCTCTAATTGACTGCGGCAAAACTGTCTCCTGATAAGCTTTGTCCTGTTCGCAGAATATTTCCGCACAGGGCATAGACACTACGTTGACTGCTATGCCTTTCTCAGCTAGCTGATCTGCAGCACTCATGGCCAACTCAACTTCTGAGCCCGTGGCAATTAGTATAGCCTGTGCATCATTGGCTTTACGCAACGTATAGCCACCTCGACCTACATTGCTTAGCTGTTCATCAGAACGTGCCATTGGCGCTAGACCCTGACGGCTAAACACTAGGGCACTTGGCCCGTCATTGCGTTCGATGGCACTTTTCCAACTGACTGCCGATTCCACGGTATCACAGGGACGCCAAGTATGAAGGTTAGGCGTGGCGCGCAGAGCACTTAATTGCTCTACTGGTTGGTGGGTAGGACCATCTTCACCTAGGCCAATTGAATCATGGGTGTAGACAAAAATACTCTGCTGCTTCATCAATGCCGCCATGCGTACCGCATTGCGCGCATATTCCATAAACATTAAAAAGGTCGCGCCATAGTTGATAAAGCCACCATGCAATGCGATACCGTTCATGATTGCACTCATACCAAATTCGCGCACACCATAGTAAAGATAGTTGCCATTGGCATTATCACCACTAATGTCTTTACAGCCTGACCAAATCGTCAAGTTGGAACCCGCCAAATCAGCCGAGCCACCCAGTAATTCAGGAAGTAGTGGGCCAAACTCATTTAGGCAATTTTGAGACGCCTTACGCGAGGCGACTTTTTCCATTTTATCTTGGCATTGGCGAATATAGGCATCAGCTTTATCGCTAAAGTCGGCCGGAAGCTCGCCATTAGTGCGACGTTTAAATTCAGCGGCTAACTCTGGAAACTCTGACTGGTAGGCAGCAAACTGCTTATTCCATTCAGACTGTTCTGCCTGACCTTTTTCAACGCCGCTCCATGCCGAGTAATAATCTTCAGGAATTTCAAAGGCGTCATACTCCCAGCCAAGCTGTTCGCGGGTAAGCGCAATCTCATCTGCACCCAGTGGTGCGCCATGGCAGTCTTCTTTGCCCTGCTTATTTGGCGAGCCAAAACCAATCACTGTTTTGCAACAAATTAGAGTTGGCTTTTCAGAGGCTTGGGCCTGCTTAATAGCTGCATCGATGGCATCGGAATCGTGCCCATCAACTGCAGGAATCACCTGCCAACCATAGGATTCAAAACGCGCTGGCGTATCGTCAGTAAACCAACCGCCATCGCCATCAACACCAGCCACATCACCATCAATTGAGATGCCATTATCGTCATAAAAAGCTATTAGCTTACCCAGCTTTAATGTGCCCGCCAGTGAACAGACTTCGTGAGAAATACCTTCCATCAAACAGCCATCACCTAAAAATGTGTAGGTATGGTGGTCGACCAGATCATGTCCTGGCTTGTTAAACTGTGCGGCCAATATTTTTTCAGCCAGCGCCATGCCCACGGCATTACTGATACCTTGGCCCAATGGTCCTGTGGTAGTTTCAACACCCGGCGCATAACCATATTCAGGATGACCTGGTGTTTTTGAATGTAATTGGCGGAAATTCTTAATCTCTTCAATCGGTAAATCATAGCCCGAGAGATGCAGAAGAGAGTAAAGCAACATAGAACCATGACCATTGGACAAAACAAAACGATCTCTATTTGCCCATGTTGGATCTGATGGATTATGTTTTAAATAATCTCTCCACAATACTTCGGCAATATCTGCCATGCCCATTGGGGCACCCGGGTGACCACTATTAGCCTGTTGAACAGCGTCCATACTAAGGGCACGAATAGCATTTGCGAGGTCTCGACGTGAGGCCATGAATTTCACTCCTGAAACGGAAAATTTAGAGTCGCTATTGTCTCTTAGAAGGCATCATCAGTAAACCAGAATTCATTATTTAACCCCATGAAATGGCAAATATTTTCAACCTTTTTCTACGCATCAAAATATTTTTATATAAAAATATTTTGATGGATAGCGGGAGCTGTGTTAAAATTGCCCCATGTCAGCAAATTCAAGCATTACAAGTACTTATGATCAGACTGCTCCCCAAGCAGTTGGCGCCATCGGCATCCTATGCAAAGCAGCCGGGGACCCTCTGCGCATCCAAATTCTAAAAGTTCTCCAACAAAATGCCTATGGCGTGTTAGAGCTTTGCCAAGTATTTGATATTCGTCAGTCGGCCATGAGTCATCATCTTAAAATACTTTCCAATGCTGGACTGGTCTCTTCTAGACGCGAGGGTACAACTATTTTTTACCGTCGCAATCCGCTGAACCCAGATATTGATTTGCACAGTATACAAAAAGCGCTATTTCAAACCATTGACGATGCAACTGTTGATGCTGTTGTGGCCGAACGCCTTGCGCAAATAAATAAAGAGCGCGCCAGCGCCTCAGTGGAATTTTTTAACCGCAATGTATCCCTGTTTGAAGAGAATCAGGACCTTATTGCTAGTTGGACTGACTACGGCGATAGTGTTGAAAGCCTTTTAGATAGTTCGTTAAGCGCAACCACACAGGCTTTAGAAATTGGACCAGGTTATGGGCAGTTTCTTAAAAAATTATGCGCTACATTTGACCAAGTCATTGCACTGGATAATAGTGAAGAAATGCTTGATCAATGCGCACAGCGAGTCAAAAAGCAGGGCTTAAACAACATTAACTTTATGCATGGAGACACTTTTTCAGCCCTTGATGCAAAAATAAATGCCGATTTTATTTCGTTGAATATGGTTTTACATCACAACCCTATTCCTGGAGATATCATCAAACACTGCGCCGAACTTTTAACTCAAAATGGTGTTTTATTAATCACTGATCTGTGCGCCCATGATCAGGACTGGGTTAAACAATCCTGTGGCGATCTGTGGCTGGGATTCGACCCAAAGGAAATCACCGACTGGGCGCAACATGCAGGGCTCGCAGAGGGCAATAGTTTATTTCTTACACAACGCAATGGATTTCGCATACAGCTTCGGCAGTTCAAGAAAGCCGCGACGACAACCTAAGGGAACCTTATGTCTACCTACAATCTTTTTACATCTGAGTCAGTATCTGAAGGACATCCAGATAAAATGGCGGACCAAATCTCCGATGCGGTATTAGATGCCATTATCGCCGATGACCCCCATGCACGCGTAGCGGTAGAAACCATGGTAAAGACCGGCATGGCGATTATCGCCGGCGAGGTGAGAACCAAGACCTATGTGGACTTAGAGCAAATCGTTCGCGACGTGATCACCGATATTGGCTATGACCATTCTGACAAAGGTTTTGACGGCCACTCCTGCGCTGTTATCAACGCTATCGGCAAACAGTCGTCCGATATAGCTCAGGGCGTTGATGAAGCTGAAGATAAAGATATTGGCGCTGGTGATCAGGGTCTGATGTTTGGTTATGCCAGCAATGAAACCGAGGTGCTGATGCCGGCACCTATTTACTATTCCCATCGTCTGGTAGAGCGCCAAGCGCAGTTGCGCAAAAATGGCGCCCTAGCTTGGTTGCGGCCCGATGCTAAAAGTCAGGTGACATTGCGCTATGAACAGGGGGTTCCTGTAGCTGTTGATGCCGTAGTGTTATCCACTCAGCATTCCCCAGATATTTCGCAGGTAGATCTTCGCAAAGCGGTACGCAGTGAAATAATTGATGCTGTGCTACCGGCTGAATGGCTACATAGCGACACCCAATACCATATTAATCCCACCGGTAACTTTGAGATTGGCGGCCCTATGGGTGACTGCGGGCTTACTGGCCGAAAAATTATTGTCGATACCTATGGCGGCATGGCTCATCACGGTGGTGGCGCTTTTTCTGGCAAGGATCCCACCAAAGTAGACCGTTCAGCCGCCTATGCTGGTCGCTATGTAGCAAAAAATATTGTTGCGGCAGGTTTAGCGGATCGCTGTGAGATTCAGATTTCATATGCCATCGGCGTTTCGGAGCCTACCTCCATTAGTATCAATACCTTTGGTACGGGCAAGTTATCGGATGAAAAGATTGTAGAGTTGGTACGCGAGCACTTTGATCTACGACCGAGAGGGCTGATTGAAATGCTCGATCTGCGCCGACCTATTTACCGACAAACTGCCTCCTATGGGCACTTTGGTCGCACAGAAACGGACTTTACTTGGGAAAAAACAGACAAAATTGCCGATCTACAAAAAGCACTGTAGTCCGAGCAAAAATTCGAGAGATTGCTTCATTGCATTCGCAATGACAGAAGCTTGAAACAGGTATTCTCTCTGTATGTATAAAATATATTTAAAAAGGTAAGTTTAAATGACAGTTTTACAGCCAGCTAATAACGAGAACTCATGTAGTGACTACAAGGTAGCTGATATCAGCTTGGCGGAATGGGGAAGAAAAGAGATCTCTATCGCCGAATCAGAAATGCCGGCACTGATGGCGTTGCGCGCAAAATACAGCACACAACAACCATTGGCAGGTGCACGTATTTTAGGCTGTATCCATATGACCATTCAGACCGCGGTTCTTATTGAAACATTAGAAGCCTTAGGGGCAGAGGTTCGCTGGACCTCATGTAATATTTTCTCCACCCAAGACCACGCTGCTGCCGCTATAGCCGCTAATGGCACCCCAGTTTTTGCTTGGAAAGGTGAAACTGAAGAAGAATATGACTGGTGTTTGGAGCAACAGGTGCTGAAAGATGGCAAGCCGTGGAATGCCAATATGGTATTGGATGACGGTGGCGATCTAACTGCCCTACTGCATCAAAAATACCCCGAGGTGTTAGATAAGGTGCATGGTATTACTGAAGAGACTACCACCGGTGTCCACCGTTTATATGAAATGCTTGAAGCGGGCGAATTAAAAGTCCCAGCGATCAACGTCAATGACTCGGTGACCAAGTCAAAAAATGATAACAAATATGGTTGCCGTCACAGCCTTAACGATGCCATTAAACGCGCTACAGATCACCTGCTGTCAGGCAAAAAAGCACTGGTTATTGGCTATGGCGATGTTGGCAAGGGCTCCGCTCAATCACTTCGTCAAGAAGGGATGATTGTTAAGGTGACTGAAGTAGACCCAATCTGTGCCATGCAGGCCTGTATGGATGGCTATGAAGTGGTATCGGTCTACAATCAGGGTGATATCGATCAGGGGGTCAACCGCCAGCTGCTTGCCAATACCGATCTTTTAGTCACCACCACAGGCAACTACAATGTCTGCGACGCCAATGTGCTAAGCGCACTAAAAAGCGGTTGTGTGGTGTGCAATATTGGGCACTTTGACAATGAAATCGATACCGCCTATATGCGTGATAATTGGCAGTGGGAAGAAATCAAACCACAGGTACACAAGGTCTACCGCGATCGCAATAACAATGACCATCTGCTACTGTTAGCCGAGGGTAGACTGGTGAATCTGGGCAATGCTACAGGACACCCCAGTCGCATTATGGATGGATCATTTGCCAATCAGGTATTGGCACAGATTGAACTCTATGGGCGCGCTTTTGCCAGTCAAGATAAAGCCACTCAAGCTGAGCTAATGGGCGTAGAGGTACTGCCTAAACATCTAGATGAAGAGGTAGCAGCGCATATGGTCAACGGATTTGGCGGCGTGATCACCAAGTTGACTCAGGAACAGGCAGACTATATTAATGTACCTGTAGATGGCCCCTTTAAAAACGATAGCTATAAATACTAAGCATTTGGAAACCCCTATGTCTATTCAACCACATATTAGTTTTGAATTTTTCGCGGCAAAAACTGAACAGGGCCGGCAAAAATTGCAGCTCACCTGCGAAAAACTCAATCGCTATAACCCAGAATTTTTCTCGGTAACCTATGGTGCGGGGGGATCTACGCGTGACACCACAAAACAACTGGTATTAGATCTTCAGCAACAGGGCTATCAAGCGGCACCTCATCTATCCTTTGGTGGCGACAGCCAAGAAACCGTTCTCGGATTAATCAATGAGTACCAGCAGGCGGGTATTTCAAACCTAGTAGCACTACGTGGCGACTTGCCATCAGGTATTGGCGGAACCACTCAGCTAGTACATGCCAATGAGCTAGTGGCATTGATTCGGGAAAAAACCGGCGATCACTTCGATATTAATGTCGCAGCCTACCCAGAAATTCATCCCGAAGCAGAGAGCTACAGCAAGGATATCTATTGGTTGGGAGAAAAATTTAAGGCGGGCGCTAACCGTGCCATCACCCAGTATTTCTATAATCCTGATGCCTACTTTCAATTTGTCGAAAACTGTCAAAAAGCCGGCATCGATAAGCCCATCGTACCCGGGATTATGCCCCTAACAAACTTCCAGAACCTTCTTAGATTTTCTGAAAACTGTGGTGCAGAAATTCCACGCTGGTTGCAGTGGCAACTGAAAGAGCGCAAAGATAACCAGGAAGATTTAATCAACTATGGTATCGAAATAGTATCCAACCTATGTGAAACGCTGATGGCTGGCGGTGCACCGGGGCTACATTTTTATACCATGAATCAGTGGCAAATTTCCGATAAGCTCTGTCAAAATATCGGGCTGGAAAGCAACAGCTAAGCCATGCGTATTCCCAGAGTTTATTCCCCGCAAACCATGGCCATTGGCGACTGCATTGAGCTTGAAGCCGGTGCAGCACGCCATTTGACCTCTGCGTTACGAATGAATGCTGGTCAGCTGATTACCCTATTTAACGGTCAAGGTGGTCAATACGCCGCCGAATTAATCGAGGCCAAAAAGGGCAAGGCCACAGTCCGTATCACGGAATTTAACCAGACCGATCGCGAATCATCATTGTCTATTCATTTGGCTATTGGTATTTCTCGTGGCGAACGCATGGATTGGATTATGCAAAAAGCCACTGAGCTTGGCGTGAATGAAATCACCCCCCTGTTTACTGAGCGCTGTGAAGTAAAACTCAGCGGTGATCGACTCGATAAGAAAGTGGGTCACTGGCAACAGGTGGCTATTAGCGCCTGTGAGCAGAGTCAGCGCAACCGAGTGCCGCAAATCCATAAGCCCTTGAAACTAGACCAGTGGCAAACCCACTGTGATAGTTCGCTTAAATTGGTGCTTCATCATCGCACTGAATCACGTCTCGCCGACATGCCTCAGCCCAGCGGACAGATCGCCTTGTTAGTTGGTCCCGAAGGTGGTCTCAGTGAGCGTGAAATCGAACAGGCAATAGCCCAAGGTTTCCAAGCGCTTGCATTGGGTCCAAGAGTACTGCGTACTGAAACCGCGCCCTTAGCCGCAATCTCTATCCTTCAGTCCCTTTGGGGAGATATGGGTTAGTGACAAATAGACTAGGTAGTACAGACGCTATTTTTCTAGCGCCCGTTATTACCCTGTTTTTGCTGATTGCTCCCTCGACTCAGGCCAAAGACGACAGCCAAGCGCTAGGCACCATTTACTGCGACGGCGGTATTCGTGGAATAGCCACGCATATTCAATCACCCCAAAGGGTTGACCCCAATCAATCCGTTATTGTGACTGCCGCGCATGTACTTTATAACCCACAAACCGACCAGCTTTTTAACCAGTGCCATTACCGACCAGAAAATAAACGACTCAGCGGCATTGGCTTTGAAACCCTCTCTTCTCATAGCTACTCGGTAACCAATAAGGATAAAATTGCACAAGCCGAAAGCGATCTTGTTTTTATACAACTCAAAAACAGAGCCCACCAACCTAAGCTTAAACTAGCGCAGGATTTTTCTAGCGAAGGATTAGCGTTTTCTTTGATAAGTCCTGATTTAGAGGGTTTTAAACAGACTAGATGTAACAAAATTAATCACCCCCACCTCAATAGCAACAAATTACTGCTACATAACTGCCCTGTCCAACAGGGTAGCTCGGGAAGTCCTTTATTAAACGCAAGCGGAGATGTTATCGCCATACATGGCGGAAGATTCGCTGTTCAGACAGCAAAGGATAGCAAGGAAAGTACTGAATGGATTGGGCAGGCAAGGCGCGTTGATTCAAAGATTGATACTAGCCTAAGTCGCTAAGCAAAGATCTCACTTAGTTACTCTAATTACCGCTGTTGATGCCAATTTGTCGTGCCAGCCCTGCTTATGTTTATCGAAGGCAATCCAAATAATCCCTATGAGAAAACAGAATATAGATGGCACGTAGCCAAAGTATCTAATAATCGCCTGACGAAAACTAATAGGCTGTAATGTTTTGATATCAACAACTTTCAGCCGCAACAACATCTTCCCGGGTGTTGCAGAAAAACGCACCCACAACCAAATTACAAGCATTACTGGGATTACAAACTCTATAAGAAAATGCCACGGACCCAAATAAAAGCTGTCATTGTTTTTATACTTATCAAATCCATAAATCATAGATACAGGTATACAGGTCAACAAAATAATTAAAATATTATCAATTGCTGTGGCGCAAAATCTTAACCAAAAACCCGCATAAACAATGTTATTTTCAGCATCTTCCATGTCACTCGTCTCCAACTTATTTATTAACCCTGAACAAAATAAATATAGACCAGTTTAAAGTGCCTGTCAGTTTAACCTTATTTATTACATATCTGAGTAAGGATTTTCCATATCAAAAGCAACCTCTTGAGCATAACCAGGAATGCTAATGCCCTCTTTGGTGATCACAACCTTATCTTCATCGACCAAAGACTCACCAAAACGATAAACAACATCTAGCTGAGCGATATCAGCACGATTGGCATAGGCTTCGGCGTTATTTCTCGTGATCTCGCGCTTGGCAAAGTAGGCCTCGAGCTGATCACCATAACGTGCCGCCATCATTTTTTCTGCTTGCTGTGGAGATAACACCATTGCCGTCGCATTGTTTCCGCCAAAGCCCTTAGAGTTAATAAAGGCGACATGCATATTTTTGTCGCTCATATCCATATCTTGCAGTGGGAATACGGTATGTTGCTGATTCACATCATCAGCCACTGCAGTAATGGTCTTAATACCTGGAATAATTTGATACTTAAACGTACCAAGAGCTGACATTAACTGATCGCCACTGGCGGTTGAGATAGTGTGACCCACATAGGACTTAACCGCAGTCACCGGCCAGTCATTAATTTCAAACGCCTCTGCTACCCGATTAATTAGGTCCGATTCTGTGGTGCGATTTGCCGGTGTACTGGAGCCATGGGCATGAACAAAACTATTATTTTGCACTGTTTCTTTGCCGACAATACTCGCTGCAGAGGCCACGGCCTTAGCAAAAGAAATCGTATTCCCGACGCCCGGCGCAGAAATAGACTTTTTAACGCCATCGGCATTAATAAAGATTTCGGGTATGGCGCCATGAACATCTGCACCTAGCTCGACAGCTAGCGCATCGTCCATCAAAACAACGTATTGCGTTCCTTCGGCTAGCGTAAAGCCACAGTTTTCACCAAATGGACGGCTGGCACGACGCCAATCTGGGGTGTCTGCACCATCTAATTTGGCTAAATTCTCATCACTGCCTAGGGCGCTCATATTGGAGAAGCCTTCAGAAACCTCTGGCATAATCACAGATTCAGCATTGCCCACAATAGCGACGCGACGCACGCCACTGCGAATATCGCGTACTGCGGCCTGTAGGCAATATAGGAAGGTAGCACAGGCGCCAGTAATTGCTTCGGTGTGGCCGACACTACCTAACACATAGGCATTAATAAAATCGGCAGGCATAGAATTAAGACCCATAGGCACCTGCTTAGCGGTGGTTCGTCCGCCTTTTAAGCGCGCTTGAAATAGACCGCCAAAGCCTTCTTCACTCATTTGACTAAAGCCACTGGATGAGTAAACCCCAATCTCATCTGGTTTAACTGCATCGGCAATGGTTTGCCACTCAATACCCACCGAATGCAGCGCATCACTGGCACCCATTAAGGCCATTTGTAATGTGCGAGGATGAAAACGAGCGTTGTAGTGGCTGGCAGGATCAAACCCTTGAGGTAATTCCCCCGCGGCCTTTGCTGCCAATTCGTAGTCAGAACCCACTAAAAGATCACTATCCTCACTTAATTTAACTTCAAAGGTGCCATCCTTTAGATCGGTTAACTGCCAATGCTTGGGGGTGACTGTGGGTAAGTCGCGCTTAGCAATGATAAATACAGGCTGTGACTCAGCACTTGCACTGAGACTTACTTTTTTATTGCCAGAAACTGCACTGGGATCAAAGGAAGTAATTTTTCTAACCAGAGTGCCACTTAATACGGTGTTGCGAAATTCTTGATTGACCTGAGTCGCATCGAGAATTTGGCCATCTGAACTTTCGTATCCCTGCCCTGAGGCTTTGACTAGCCCCATCAAACAGGCAAGACTGACGACAGTTTCCTGTTGCTGACTTTCTGACAGTGACTCAAGAATCATACGGCGAAATGCCTGATCTGATGAGCTGCGACCAGCGGCATTGTATCCGCCATAACCGACAATAAGTGGCAATGAAACTGACATCCCTTCTCCCTAAATTATTTGATGTGCTTTCTAACAGTTTAATAGGAATTCACTCGCATTTATTTAATAATTTAGCCAATTTGATTAATTATTCAGACTTTTATGTTATATTTTTATTTATGATTTTTAATTTAACCCTATTGCTTTGCGACAATATGCTGGTTTCCAGTACCACCTTGGCTGCAGAAATTTTCAATTTTGCACAAACTGCTGCCCACGCCAACCGAGAAAACACCAAGGAAATTAATATTCGCTGGTTAAGCCCCGATGGCAAGGCGGTTAAAACATCAGCTGGATTTGACCTTCATCCAACGCATTCCCTCAGCGATCTTTTTGAAAGCGACTTAGTGCATATTCCGGCTATGTGGCGTAATCCACGACCTGTGGTCGATAAATACCATGCCTATATTCCATGGCTGCAGGAGCAACATAGGAAAAATTCAAATTTTACCGCTGTTGGAACCGGGGTATGCTTTCTTGCTGAGGCGGGATTATTAGATGATAAGCCCGCTACAACCCATTGGCACTACTTTGATCAGCTTCAGCGCCGCTACCCAAGAATACAACTAGAGCGCCAGCAATTTACGACTCAGGCCGGCAATATCTACTGTGCAGCCAGCGTGAATGCAATGGCAGAACTTATTATGCATCAGGTAGAACGTATTTTTGGTCGCGTCATTGCACGACAAGCGCAAAGAAACTTTTTTCATGAAATCCGCAACCTAACAGAATCTGCTAACCTTGAAGGGAAGCGGCAGGGAAAACATAGCGACGAAGCAATTGCTCAAGCACAAATTTGGATTCAGGATAACCTTGCCAAGCCACTAAGCATACCTAACCTGTCTGACCAGTTTGGCATGACTACTCGCACCTTTAACCGACGCTTTAAAGCCGCAACCGGCCAGACGCCAGTTGATTATTTGACCCATGTGCGAATGACGTTCGCCTGTGACTTACTAAAAAATACCGATCTATCTATATTAGAAATTGCTGGATTCAGCGGATTTAAAGATGCGACTTGGTTTTCATCGCGCTTTAGGCAATGGTCTGGCGATACACCCAAGGCATATCGCCAAACTGTTAGAGCAAAACTTTTTGATTAGCGGTAAGACTAAATCACCCTAACTCGAATTACACCCTCAACTTGCTCAATTTGTTGCGTAATTTTCTCTGAAATATCGCCTTCAATATCGACGATATTGTAAGCAACTTCATTGCGGCTCTTATTGACCATATCTACAACATTTAGGTCAAAGTCTGCCATTATGGAGAGCACATTACCAAGTACCTTAGGTACATTTTTATTGGCAAAGGTTAAACGACTGCCACCATTGCGTGATAACTTAGTAGGCGGAAAGTTAACCGAGTTATGGATATTGCCATTTTCGATATAATCCATTAGTTGATTAGCCGCCATCACCGCACAGTTCTCTTCTGCTTCAGCAGTGCTCGCGCCAATATGAGGCATAGCAATAATTTTTGGGTTACCCAAGAATTCAGGTGTAGGGAAATCACAAATATAACCGGCGATGACACCACTCTCTAAAGCCTTGACTATATCCTCAGTGCTAACAATTTCTTCGCGAGCAAAGTTAAGAATTTTTGCTGTGCTCTTCATCACGCTCAATGTTTCGCTGTTAATAAGATGTTTGGTCGCAGGAATAGCTGGCACATGAAGCGTTACAAAGTCTGACTTTGCAAGCAATGCTTCAAGACTGTCCATTCGCTCAACCTGACTTGAAAGCTGCCATGCCGCTTCCACGGAAATAGCTGGATCATAACCCACAACGTCCATGCCTAGATCCAACGCAAGATTGGCGATAATGGATCCAATGGCACCCAAGCCAACCACACCTAATGTTTTACCGGTGATTTCTGAGCCAGCAAAACGTTTTTTCTCTTTTTCAAGCAGTTTACCCATCTCACCACCATCATCCATATGGGTCAGCCCTTGAACATAGTTCATGCCGCCATAGATATCACGTGAGCCTAGCAGCAGACCGGCCACAATAAGTTCTTTGACCGCATTGGCATTAGCACCCGGGGTATTGAATACCACGATACCCTGATCGGTATAGTCGGCAACGGGTACGTTATTGACACCAGCGCCCGCTCTTGCAACAGCTAACAAACTCTCAGGAACCTGCTCCTCATGCAACTTTTGGCTTCGCAAAATAAAACCTTGTGGATCAGACAGGTCACTGCCTACCTCGTATTTTTCAGATGAAAAGCGGCTAAGGCCTTTGGAGGAGATTGCGTTGTAGGTACGAATTTTGTGCATAGTTAATTCTCAATTAGTTCTTTTCAGTTATTGGGCAGCTTGTGTATAGGCCCATTCTAGCCAGGGGAGTAATGCTTCTAAATCGGACTGCTCAACCGTTGCGCCACACCAGATTCGCAAACCTGCTGGGGCATCGCGGTAGGCGCCAATATCAAAGGCAACCGCTTCTTCTGCAAGCAGTGATACCATCTGCTTAACTTGATCGGCATCAAGGTCAAGGCTCAAACAAACACTGGTGTTTGAAATTTGATCCGGCTCTTGAGCAAGAAAATCAATCCATGGTTTTGAATCCACAAAGCCTTTAATGGTTGCCAAGTTAGCCTCAGATTTAGCAATGGCTGCAGACAGGCCGCCAATCGATTTTACCCACTTCAATGCATCTAGATAGTCTGCCACACAAAGCATGGAGGGCGTATTAATAGTTGCACCACGGAAAATACCTTCTATTAATTTACCACCTTTTGTAAGACGGAAAATTTTTGGCAATGGCCATGGCGGGTTGTAACTCTCAAGCCTCTCAACTGCACGCGGACTAAGGATTATCATGCCGTGCGCACCCTCACCGCCCAGCACTTTTTGCCAGCTGTAGGTGACAACATCCAATTTTTCCCACGGCATATCCATAGCAAAAACGGCAGAGGTGGCATCACAAATAGTAAGACCTGTTCGATCATCGCTGATCCAATCGGCATTCGGAACTTTTACCCCAGAGGTGGTGCCATTCCAGGTGAATATGCAATCATGGTCAGGGTTTGCCTGCGACATATCTGGCAGAGCACCATAGTCGGCAGTGTAGCTATTAAGATTATCAAGCTTCAGTTGCTTGACGGCGTCTGTTAACCAGCCGCGGCCAAAGGATTCCCATGCGAAGATATCTACCGGACGCTGTCCCAGAACTGACCACATAATCATTTCAACCGCACCCGTATCTGATGCTGGCACAACACCCACCCGATAGCCCTCGGGCAAGCCTAAGATTTCAGCGGTTTCAGTACAGGCTAAACCCAGTGCTTTTTTGCCCAAAGAAGAGCGATGCGAACGCCCCAAAGTGTCAATTTGTAACTCATCAAGGTTGTAACCCGGACGCTTGGAACAGGGGCCTGATGAAAAATTTGGGTTATTTGGCTTTGTATTTGGTTTCATATTTTTTGCTTTGGCTATTGCCATTCTCTCCAACTTTAAAAAATAAAGAGCCACCGATTAAGTCGATGGCTCAAAAGTCGCATTCAGTTATTTAGTCTTGGCGGCGCGCTCTTTTTCAATAAGAAAATCAGCCACTTTAAGCATGCCTGAAAAACCACCGGCTTTGGTTGTACTTACGCGGTATTTTCCATTAACGATAATTTCTGGCGTACCGCGTACCTTGTATGCACGCACTCTCGATTTTGACTGAGTAATCAGGCTAGTTGTGCCAAAAGAGTTGAATGCACTGGAAAATGTCTTAGCCTCAACGCCTGCTGCGGCAAAAAATGGCGCAAAGTCAACTTCAGTCTTAATGGGCTTTTTCTGTAAATGGATCGCCTCGAAAATCGGCATATGTACCTTATCCAAAACATTTAGAATTTTTGCCACATAGTAAGCGCGAGCATAGGGTTCCATTTTTGACTGCCAGATTGCCGGCGTACTTTGAAAATCGACGTCCTGTGGGAGTTTTTTAACCCATGCATGAACCTCAGATTGAAAGTTGAAACAGTGGCCGCAGGTATAAGAAAATACCTCATTCACCTCAATTTTTTCTGGGTTGGCGGTTCTAACCTGTTGCGGAAGAACATCATAATGTTCACCCGCCTTATATTTTTCATCGGCCGCCTGACACATAGCCAAAGGGGCTAAAGCAAATACAAAAACAATTCTTTTAATCCATAACATCATTAATCTCCTTACAAAAATTTAACTCTCTAACAGACTAGTTCAATCCAGAAATATAATTTGCTAAAGCCTTAATTTCTTTATCACTTAAAGCCCTGGCAACAGCCTGCATTATTTTTGCATTGGCTCCAGAGTTTCGCCCACCATTTCGGTAAGCCAATAATTGCTTCTCAGTGTATTCCGCATACTGCCCTCCCAACGCAGGGTAGCCTGCAGGGCCATTACCTTTCCCAGAGGGAGAGTGGCATGCAATACAGGCAGCAACACCGGTCTTTAGGTTGCCCGCACGATAAATATTTTCACCCAACTCAAGAACTTTCTTCGAATCGCTGATACCCACTAGGGTTATTTCTTTAGCACCAGAAATTTGGATTTTTTTGCTGTTGTAATAGGCCGCCAAATCTTGCAAATCTTGGTCAGACATATAATCAAGCAAGCCTGTCATTTCAACAATAACTCGCTCGCCGGCTTTAATGTGGCGCAATTGTGCGGTTAAATATTTTTCTCCAAGCCCTGCCAATTTAGGAAAGGAAGCGATAGCGCTGTTCCCATCTTGACCGTGACAACCAGCACAGCTAGCTGTTTTCAGCTTGCCCGCTGCAGCATCTCCGCCAGCCCATACAGGCGTGGTTAAAAACAAAGCTATAAGGCCGTAAACAAAAAAGATTCTTTTCATGGTTATTCCAAATCCCACTATACGTTAGAATGGTCGGGCGTATTTATTGGTTAATACGCGCGAACCTGTAAAAGGTAGTTAGCTCAATGAGCTTAGCGCGCGCATTATATACTAATAAGCTAGTTTTCTTAAGCAAATTACAATGTCTTTTTACGGATTAAAAAAAAGTGAACTTTAATACAGTCAAATTCTTAATTAGCGCCCAAACACTCCAGCAATGTCCGGACGATAGCGGCTGTGAGGTTGCCTTTGCAGGGCGCTCTAATGCTGGGAAATCTAGTGCTATAAACACTTTGACGCGCAACAATGGGCTTGCGCGCACCAGTAAAACTCCCGGCCGGACCCAGCTAATAAATCACTTTGAAATAGAGCCTGAAAAGCGACTGGTTGATCTGCCGGGCTATGGCTATGCCAAAGTGCCAAAAGCTATTAAGGCTAAATGGGATAGAAACTTAGCTGAATATTTGCAAAATCGTAACAGCCTGTCCGGATTGGTTCTTTTAATGGATGTTCGACATCCCCTTCAGGACTACGACCAGCAAATGTTAAATTGGGCGGCCCAAGCAGGATTACCTGTCCATATTTTGCTGACAAAAGCAGACAAATTAAAACGCGGTCCCGCTATGAGCTCTCTACTTGGCGTAGAAAAACTACTGCGCGATATGGATCCAGGCTATACATTGTTAAGCGCTCAAATTTTTTCATCTCTGAAAAAAACTGGACTGCAAGAACTTGAGCAAAAACTCATTAGCTGGCTAGATGATTAAAAAAGACCCTGATCAAAATGATTCAGGGCCTGTTGTTGCTCGGAGAGATTACACACCATTCTCACTAGGGGAAGAGAATTCATAATTGTTGCTTGCATTAAATTAGACAGCCATTTTGAATTAAGTTCCCCATTTTTGATAAATAATTTATTTATTTTTTAATGCGCCTCATCCCAATTATTTCCATCCCCTACATCAACGACCAGTTTAACTTGCAAGCTAGCTGCAGATTCCATGCACTCTGTAACACCAGCTACAACCTGCTTAAATTCGGCCTCTGGCACTTCAAGCACTAGCTCATCGTGAACTTGCATAATCATTCGACTTTTAAGCTGGTTGCTTTGTAGCCATTGATCAACATTGATCATGGCAAGTTTTATGATATCCGCCGCAGTCCCCTGCATAGGTGCATTAATCGCCGTGCGTTCTGCCGCCTGTCGACGCATACCATTTCTGCTATTAATCTCTGGCAAATAAAGCCTTCTACCAAAATGAGTTTCGACATAACCCTTTTCTGCGGCGCTGTGGCGTACCTGATTCATATAATCCTGAACGCTGGGATAGCGCTCGAAATAAAGGTCAATATATTCCGCCGCCTGCTTGCGACCAATATTTAATTGTCGGGCTAGACCAAAGGCAGACATCCCATAGATAAGGCCAAAATTAATCGCTTTAGCACTACGTCGTTGATCTGTTGTTACCTGAGCTAGATTAACCCCAAATACCTCGGCCGCTGTAGCGCTATGGATATCTTGCCCCTGCTCAAATGCTTTAAGTAAATTTTGATCCCCAGATAAATGCGCCATGATGCGCAGTTCAATTTGCGAGTAATCCGCAGCAATTAAGCGATGACCTGGGGCAGCAATAAATGCCTGCCTTACCCGCCGTCCCTCAGCTGTTCGAATGGGAATGTTTTGCAAATTGGGATCAGATGAGGACAGCCTGCCAGTCGCAGTTCCCGCTTGATGATAAGAGGTGTGAATTCTCTTGGTGGCGGGGTTGATCATTGTGGGAAGCTTGTCAGTATAGGTGGATTTTAACTTAGCTAGACTGCGATGCTCTAACAGAACCTTTGGCAAAGGATAATCCAGCGCCAACTCCTGAAGCACCTCCTCTTTAGTTGAGGGTGCGCCTTTAGCTGTTTTCTTTAAAACGGGTATTTCTAGCTTTTCAAATAAGATCTCTGCCAACTGCTTGGGCGAAGCCAAATTAAACTGCTGACCGGCCAAATCCCATGCCTGAGTTTCTAATTCCGCAAGGCGTTCTGCTAGCTCCTGACTCTGCTGAAACAGCAATGTATCATCAACCAGAGCGCCAGTGCGCTCAATGCGCGATAATACCTTTATCAATGGCAGCTCGACTTCTTCAAAAAGCGTTTTAAGTGGCAGTTGCGCCTGTACCTGAGGCCATAAAGCCTGATGCAGGCGAAGCGTAATATCTGCATCTTCTGCCGCATAAGGCCCTGCCTCTTCCAAGGCAATTTGATTAAACCTAAGCTGAGACACGCCCTTGCCGGCAATATCAGTGAAACTTATGGTTTGTTTATCCAAGTAGTGTAGGGCCAAACTATCCATATCATGCCGCGTGGCCACACTGTCCAAAACATAGGATTCCAGCATGGTATCAAAGGCAACGCCCTTAAGATTGATGCCATGTTGCGCCAGAACACTCATATCGTATTTTAAATTTTGACCTACTTTTTTTATTTTCGGGTTTTCAAGAATGGGTTTTATTGCGTTGAGTACAGCGTCTTTTGATAGCTGTTCTGGCGCCCCTAAATAATCGTGCCCAAACGGAATATAGGCGGCACTTCCAGCCTCGACAGCAACACTAATACCCACCAAATTTGCAATCATATAATTCAGGCTAGTGGTTTCTGTATCCACAGCAATTAGCGGACTATTTTGAAGTTTTTCGAGCCATTGTGAAAACTGCTGTAAGTCCAATATTGTTTCATAGTGAGTCGTAGCTGGCTCTGCAACTTCAACCTTATTTTCAGGAATTTCTTTCTGCGTGATACTGAGGGTATTCTTATTGCCCACGGAATCACTAAGCTCATTAATCCAAGTTTTAAATTCCATGTCTTGAAACTGATTCAATAATTCAACCTGATCAGGCGCTTGATTAACCAGTTGATCAACATTTAGATCAACTGCCACATCGGTTTTTATAGTCGCTAAAGTATAGGAAAGATAGGCTAGCTCTTTGTGCTCTTCTAGCTTGGCGGCCATGGTTTTAGCGCCGCGAAAACTTAGCCCCGCCACTTCGTCAAGGCGCTGATAGATAGAATCGAGGCCACCTAGGCCCTGCAACAATCCCAATGCCGTCTTTTCTCCAACCCCCGGAACGCCGGGAATATTGTCCGATTTATCGCCCAAAAGCGCCAAATAATCAATAATAAGCTCAGGGGGTATTCCAAACTTAGCTATCACCCCTTCCCTGTCCAAATAAGTATCCGTCATGGTGTTTACTAAGCTGATATGCTCGTTGACAAGCTGCGCTATATCCTTGTCACCGGTTGAGATAATAACCGGCTGCTGTTGCTCTGTAGCCTGCACAGCGTAAGTGCCAATAACATCGTCTGCCTCAACCCCTTCTATGCTAATCAGCGGCATACCCATGGCTTTTATAATATTATGGATAGGCTCAATCTGTGATCGCAACTCATCCGGCATCGGCGGGCGATTAGCTTTATATTCACTGTATATTTCATCGCGAAAGGTTTTACCCTTGGCGTCAAAAATCACTGCGGTAGTGCTATTGGGGTAATCCTTTTGCAGGCGTCGCATCATATTAATAACGCCCTTAACTGCGCCTGTTGGCAAGCCCTTACTGTTAGTTAAGGGCGGCAACGCATGAAAGGCTCTATAAAGATACGAAGAGCCGTCGACAAGTATTAATGGTGCTTTTTCGGTCATAGTTATCTAATTTTTTATTGCTTCAATCCAATTAGGATACATTATTTATTTGAAACAGGCTGAAAATTGAGTGGCCAATCCATAAATATAGGACTCATAACTTGGCAGCTCCCCATCTGATGCTACCGCTAGTATATCTATGGTGGTTGTGGGTACAGAGAGATCCTTTGCAACTGCAATTGCATCTTTATGCCCATGTTGCGGCTCAATAAACACGCAGCTAACACCCCTTTTTTTACCCTCTAAACGTAAATTATATTGTGTTTTTGCACCCTGCTGTTTACCGCGCATATCTCTAATAGAGAGCCCTGATTGCAATTCAAATTCTTCGACAAAATAACCAAATCCCTGATGATGGACTACATAGTTGCCCTTTTTTGCATTGACCAACAAATCCTCAGTTATTTTTTGCGCACGCTCACTAAACACTTCGCCAGATTGAAGATTAAGGCGTTTCGATAAATTCTCGACTAATTGCTTCGCAAACGTCGACGATAACCAAATATGCGGATCAATATCCTGATCATGGTGGTCATGGTCATCAGTAGCGGTTGCCTCATGATCTGGATAAATCAGATTCATTGCTGTAACCAGTTTCGTCGCAGGTACCGCCGCAAATTGCTTGGCAGCTCTAACTTCGAAGTCAGGCCCAATCCAAAATACCAAATTTGCACTGGAAAGTTTCCTAATATCTGACAGCTTAACGACATAATCATGTGGAGACTGTCCAGCAGGCATGATGTACTCAACCCTTACCCTATCTTTAAAGGCGGATTTAGCAATAATCGCCAGAGGCTTAATGCTAGTAACTATTAAAGGTTTGGCGCTATCTTGCGCTGAAACAACTGGCGCAAAGGAAGTTAGACCCATTAATAAGGTAATCCAAAAAGCCCTAAATGCAATGTTATAATATACCATTATATAAGTTTACCACTTTTATTTGGCAATAATGCCTAGAATTACTATTTTTTTAACTAAATATATATGTTATATTATAACATAACTTTAAATTACTTGGGTATTCTATGCTCACTAACATGCGACTAGCACAAAAGCCTCACGACCATGTTCGCTGTATTAATGCAGCCATAGCTCGCGCTCATGAGATATGCGCCAATTCAAATGTACGCTTAACACCCACCAGAGAAGCCATATTAAAACTGTTATGGCAAGGCCATCAACCATTAGGCGCGTATCAGCTTCAACAGCAGTTAACCAGAGTCACTGATAAGCCTGTTGCACCCCCTACCATCTATAGAGCAATTGAATTTCTTATAGAGCTAGGCTTAGCACATCGAATTCCTTCAATAAATGCTTTTATTGGCTGTCCATTTCCTAATAGCGACCACAGTAATATCTTTTTGATTTGCCAAGAATGCAAAACTGTAGCAGAAATAACAGATAATAAGGTTAATAGTTTGCTGGGGAATCTAACCGATAAGTTCAAATTTAAGCTTAACTCGCAAACTATTGAGCTACTTGGGGTCTGCACAAAATGTGAGTCTGGAGGTAATGATGAATAAGCCTCTAATACGCCTGCAATCGGTTAGTAAAACATATTCTGACAAGCCGATTTTACAAAATATATCCATGGAAATTAATAAAGGTGAAATTACTACCATTATTGGCCCCAATGGAGCCGGAAAATCCTCATTAATACGGATTATTCTCGGGCTTATAACCCCAGATCAAGGGACAATAGAGAAATCTGCTAATCTGACCGTTGGCTATATGCCGCAAAAGGTCAATATAGATCCCACGCTACCTATTTCTACCTGCAGATTTTTACAGCTAGCTAACACTTCTCATCAGGAATGCCATAAAGCGCTCGACTTGGTGGGAATCCCAGAGGTCAAAGACACCCCATTTCATAAGCTTTCTGGCGGTGAAATGCAGCGCGCACTTCTAGCCAGGTCTATTTTGCGCAAACCAAACTTATTGGTTCTTGATGAACCGGTTCAGGGTGTAGATTTCAGCGGTCAAAATGAACTTTACGGCCTGATAGGAGAGCTAAGATCATCGCTAAATTGCGGCATTGTTATGGTTTCTCACGATTTGCATCTGGTAATGTCAGCAACAGATCATGTTATTTGCCTAAATCATCATATTTGCTGTCAGGGCAAGCCCGAACAGGTCACTCAAGACCCTGCCTATTTAGATATTTTTGGTGAAACAGCGCTGTATAACCACCAGCACAACCATCAACACAGCTTACAGGGCAAAGTGCTAGATGCCGACGGCAACCATCAGCACGGGGAAGGGTGCCAACATGATTGATTTTCTTCTGTATGCATTGCTTGCCGGACTGGGCGTGGCAGCAGTAGCGGGGCCTCTAGGCTGTTTTGTGGTATGGCGCAGGATGGCCTATTTTGGCGACACGTTGGCTCATAGTGCCCTTTTAGGTGTTGCTCTAGGCGTCTTACTAAATATCGACCTTGGCATTGCGGTAACCGCCGTCTGCCTCTTAATGGCATTAGGGCTGGTAGCTCTTGAGCAACAGGGCGTGTTGGCACTGGATACGCTATTGGGAATACTATCCCATTCGGCTCTAGCCGCTGGCCTAGTGGTTATTTCACTATTATCAGATATAAGAGTCGACCTGATGTCGCTTTTATTTGGCGACTTATTATCAGTCACCACCGCAGATTTATGGGTTATTTATACAGGAGCAGGCGTAGCTATTGTTTTATTAGCAACACTTTGGAAATCCCTTATTAGCATAACAGTAGAACCTGAGCTAGCTGAGGTTGAAGGAATTAACGTGGCCCGCGTACGGACAGCCTTGATGCTAATCACTGCTTTAGTCATCGCCATTGCGATGAAAATTGTTGGGGTACTATTAATAACGGCTCTATTGATTATTCCGGCGGCCACGGCTCGCAGAATAAGCGCCACGCCAGAGTCTATGGCGGTTATTGCTAGCCTAACTGCAATGGTATCTGTTATATCCGGCCTAGCCGCATCATGGTATATAGATACACCAGCAGGTCCGTCGATTGTTATCAGTGCCACTTTATTGTTTTGTCTTTCGCTCAGCTTTAAACAAAATGGCTAGATTTTTCTAACATTGAATGGCTATAAGTTTTTAAGTCCTGCCGTCATATTTGGCCATAGCTCATCTGCACAGCTATTGTGCTGATTGGTCTTAAATTGCTCAGCATCTAGTAGAATTTTTCTCCCGACCCCTGCGGCCTTAGCGGCCTGCATATCTGTTTCTCTGTCGCCAATCATAATTGATTGATTGGCATCCAAATCAAAATCTTGAATAGCCTGAAGCAGCATACCTGGTGCTGGCTTGCGCCAGTTACTATTCTTTAAATAGGGTGGTAGGGCTTTTTCAGGATGATAGGGGCAAAAATACACTGCATCAATTTCGCACTGATTAGCAATAAACTGTTGCTTCATCCAGTTTGTTAGCTTAGAAAAATCGTCCTCTGAATAATAGCCGCGGCCAATTCCCGACTGATTAGTTACCACAACTAATTTGTAGCCTAACTTTTTAGCATGGCGGCAAAATTCAAAAATACCATGCATAAAATCAAAATCTTCGATCTTATAAACATATGAGCGATCAACATTAATCACGCCGTCTCTATCTAAAAAAACCGCTTTGTTATTCATATCAATTTTTGCTCCATTACAACTCTATCAAACATCGCAATAACTGACTCTGTGGTTATTTGCTCCATCAAATTTGCGCCTTTAACCCGCCGCCCCCAAGGCAGCTGTTCGGCAGACTTACCATATTGTTGCTGTAAATTTTGATGATAGACCTCAACGATATAGTTTTGATAGAGATAGGGCCCTGTTCGCGCTGGGTTGGAATGCGCATAAAGACCAATAACTGGTGTCCCTACAGTAACTGCCATATGGGCAGGGCCTGTATCTGGAGCGATCACTAATGAGGCCTGCTCAAGTACACAGAGTAATTGTTTTAACGATGTCTTGGCGACTAAATTTAAAACTGGAAAGTCTACGTGCTTCATAATGTCAGCGACTAAGCGCTGCTCTAGCTCTGTAGGGCCGCCAGTTAGGACAATGGAAAACCCCTGATTATGGGCGTACCTCGCTACCACAGCATAACGCTCAGGTAGCCAGTTGCGCTCTGGCCCACTAGCCGCGGGAGCAATAACCACAACCTTCTTCAAACCCTCTAAATACTGTACTGCAGCCTTTCTATCCAAATCTGTGACTGGCAACTGCCATTGTGGCTCATAACTAGGCACACCGATTGCCTGAGCAAATCCCATAAAGCCTTCTAGCACATGAGCGTCTTGTTGCTTTTCTATTCGCTGGCTTATAAACAGTGAATGTGCCTCTTTAGCCCTATGCCAATCAAAGCCAATTTTTACTTTTGCTGGAATACAACTAGCGGCAAGGTTGGCTCTAAAGGCCACCTGCATATGTAACAGAACATCAAATTGCTTATTTTTAAAGGTTTGTCTTAACCCTTGATAAGCAGTTTTACCCTGTTTTTTATCAAAAATAACAAACCGAACCCCCAGCAAGCCATCTAATAATGTAGCCTCAACTTTGCCAATAACCCAAGTAATTTTGGCCTTAGGATAATGTTTTTGAATCGCCTGTACCGCAGATACCGCATGGCATACGTCGCCTATTGCGGACAATCTGAGAATGCATATATCATTAGGTTGCTCGGATAAAACCACAGCGCGCCTTAAATAGTTAAGTAAATTAATACCAGCGAACAATTACCAATTTATATTGGCTCGTTGATCCTGTGTATCTGATTGAGCAAGCTTGTTATACTGCCAAAAATCATAGCAGGTCCCTTATGCTCGATATCATTCATTGCGGCAATCATACCCTTCTTACCGCAGTCAACAATCCCCTAAATATTACCGAGAATTGGTTTGCGCCCGATTATTGGCAGCGCAAAGATGCCATTATAGCCGAAAAAAAGGGGCGCTCTACTACATGGTTTTTTGATTATCCCAATGGAATAGGGGTGTTGCGCCACTACTGGCGTGGCGGCTTAGTTGGCCGATTGTTGAGCGATCAATATATCTATACTGGACTAAAAAATACCAGAACCTATAAAGAATATGCATTACTGATTGAATTGGAAGCCAGGGGCCTCAATGTTCCCAAGCCGCTAGCGGCAAAAGTCACCAATCATGGCCTCATCTATCGCGGAGACCTTATCACTCAAGCCATCCCTAACGCTGAAAGCCTGCTTGATCTATTAAAAACTCGCACTCTAAGCGATGATGAAATTATAACTATAGGTAAAACAATTGCCGACTTTCATCAACAGGGAGTGTTTCATGCAGATCTGAACATAAACAATATTATGCTAGATACTAACGGCAAGGCTTATATCATTGATTTTGATCGAGGACGCTTGGTCAAACCTTTGCACCCCTGCCTAAAAGGGAATATACAACGATTAAATCGGTCTTTTATCAAAGAAAAAGGGCGCAATAGCTGTTTTTACTGGGATCCAACCCAGTGGCAACTGCTAATTAATACCTATCAAAATAACTAGGTTGCTTTTATTTTACTGATTACATTAGATGTCGAGCAGTCATTCACAAACTCGAGCACCTCAACATTGCCGCCATTTGCCAAGACATAATCTGCGCCGGCAATATCATCAATTTTATAATCGCCGCCTTTGACTAAGACATCGGGCTTTAGCTGCTGTATTAAATTAGCCGGCGTATCATTGTGCTCTACTGAGCCAAATGGAATCACCCAATCGACCGCGGCCAGTGCGGTAAGAACAGTTGCTCGCTCTTGCAGTGTATTAACCGGTCGGGCAGCGCCTTTTAGGCGAGTAATAGAGTCGTCATTATTTAACCCAACCACTAATTTATCCCCACGAGTTTTCGCTTGGGCCAAATATCGCACATGGCCAGCATGCAAAATATCAAAGCAGCCATTGGTAAACACGATTTTATCGCCGCGACGGCGGGCCTGCTCAATGCGCTCGAACACCTCATCTACAGAGGGGTGATAGTGCTCCCCTGTGCGCTCAAGATACGTCGTAAGCTTTGAAGATAGCTCTTCTGGGGCGATGGATGCAGCGCCCAATCGCGTCACTGTTATGCCTGCGGCAATATTAGCAATCTCAACTGCCTGAGAAGCTGGCATTTGGGTGGCAAGCATTACGGCCAGAGTTGCAATAACCGTATCCCCCGCGCCAGTCACATCCGCAACCTCAAGGGTTTGCGCAGGAAAATCAAATTTATCTGTTGGCGTTATTAGCGACATGCCCTGCTCCGAGCGAGTCAGTAACATTGCACCAACTTTACAGTCCGCAATGATCTTTTTAGCAGATTGCTCAATCTGCTCTTCGTCGCCAGAAACGCCACCTGCGGCATGGTATTCAGTTAAATTTGGCGTCACAAAATCAGCGCCAGCATAAACGGCGAGATCTTTTGATTTGGGGTCTACTAGTACAGTTTTACCGGCTTTTTTAGCCACATCAATCATGGCGCCAATATTGGCCAATGATCCTTTGTTGTAGTCCGAAAACAACACCATTTCAAACTGCTCAATGAGGCTCTCGAACTCTGCACTCAATAAATCAGCATGCTGCTGTGAAAACGATTGCTCTATATCTAACCGAACCACTTGTTGACTACGGCTTAAAATACGAATTTTGGTAATTGTTGGTGCTTGATTCTGCTTAACTAGCAACGAGCTAATTCCCTCTTTTTCCAAAGAGGCCTGCAAGCTTTGGCCATTATCATCGTCGCCAACAATACCAAGTAAACTAGCCTGAGCACCTAAGTGGACAATATTTTTCGCAACATTTGCCGCGCCACCTGCTTTATCTTCAAAGTCGGACACCTTAACTACTGGAACCGGCGCCTCAGGGGAAATACGTCCTGTATCACCATGCCAATAGCGATCCAACATAACATCGCCAACAACCAGTATTTTTACGTCATTAAGATTTTGAAAATAAGACAAATCCATTAGCTGTTTCCCGCAACCAGCGCATCAATCGCTTCGCACAACCAGTGGCCAATAAACATATGTGCCTCCTGAATGCGCGCAGTTTCATCATTAGAAATAATAATAGGCAGAGTGGCAATATCTTTGACTATTCCGCCATCGCGACCAGTTAGCGCCACTGTGTAAGCGCCAATTTCATTAGCCGCAGTTAGCGCCAAATTTATATTTGGACTTGTTCCGGAGGTGGTAAGCCCTATCACCATATCTTGCGGTTTACACAGGCCTTTAATTTGACGCTCAAACACCGAATCAAAGTGATAATCGTTGGAGTGGGCAGTCAAAATAGATGTGTCTGTAGTCAGTGCAATCGAGGCAAGAGGGCCGCGCTCATTTTTGTAGCGAACCATAAATTCAGCCGCTAGATGCTGCGCATCCGCCGCACTGCCACCATTACCCATCCAGATTATCTTGCCGCCCGCTTGAAGCGCGGCATGGCATTTTTCCGCAAGCACTAGGGCTTGAGCTTGGTAGGCATCCATTAATTCAAACGCTTTTTTATGGCGCTCTAAGCTGGCTAAATAACTATTTTGAATGTCTTTGGAAATCATATTATCCGTTTTAAATTTAAAAATGGAAGATAACCTATTGTACACCTATACTTAGAAAAAAGTGGGCAGATTAAATTAATAATTAATGCCTGCAGTAATAATTTGCCAAGAGATTAAAGGATTAACTCATGCGCACCATACCAGCAATCAACAAACCACAAAAGCTCGTCTCTTGCCAAACTTCTGGCTCTTTTAAACTGCTTTATATGACCCATTTAGCATTGGGCGATTATATCTATCAAGGCCCGTTTTTAAAGGCTTTAGCGCTTAGCCACCCAAATATTCAATTAGATATTTGGATTGACGATTGTCGCAAAAAAAAGAAATCTTGGCACACAGGACGAAGCCAATCACTTGTGCAATGGTTGTCCAAGGAATCGCACATTAATACTATTTATCCTATTGCAACTAATGCATCGGATCTAGATCAACACATTCAGCGAGCCCGCTTAGAGGATTATGACGCTGTTGTTTTTGTGGCTACTAATCGTAACGGGGATTTCGCAAAAACTGCTCTAAAAATTGTTAATCGTGGCAAAGTCTATGGCACTATTCCACCCAGCAAGCTAGATAGGCTAATACACCACTATGTGTATAAAAAGCTTGATAACAAAATAAGCCTAACTCAAACCAACCAGCATGATCATATAAGCGATTTTTATCAGGATATTTTCCAGCAATTTTTTGCCATTAGCCTTAGTCAAGAGCAGCGCTTACTTGAATTGGATATTTCACGCCAATTAAAAGATCAATGTACCCACAAGATAGACGCACTGGCAAAAAAACACCAACTCTCTCAGCCCCAAGTGATTTTTATAAACCACCTTTCAACAAGCTCAAAACGCGATTGGAAACTGTCACAACTTGGCGAATTAATGCGATTGATCAGTGATAAATCGCCACAGAGTTTGTTTATACTCAACTCCCCGCCAAGTGAGTTTGAATCCATCGAATACTGGGTAAAAGACAACCCTAAAATTGGCAATTTGGCCATAGAAGTATTTACCGCCAGAAATAACTTCTTTGAGCTACCTAGCTTGATGTCATTATGCAACCTCGTGATTTCAGTGGAAACCGCTATTATGCATTTGGCCAGCAACTTAAATATCAAACAAATCGCACTTATAAGGCAGTCAGCAAAGCACTGGCGGCCGCTAAATAATAGCTTTGTATTGCAGGGTAAGCATCGGGTTGATTCCATTCAGCCCACTGAAGTTTTTGATGCTATTCTAAATTTTTAGTGTGTTTATTTTAAACTTACCAATAGATCGCCGATGACAGGTACGTATAGCTAGTTGAGAATACTGACTCGCCAAATGTTAGTGTTGACTCAATTGAATAGTCTTGCCATATATGGCGACTTTCTAGCTGAAGTTCATAACCTTTTGTATATAACGACTTGTCTTTATTATTGATTGATGCCAAAGATAGTCCCCAGCTCGTTTCTATTGAGCTAAAAACATCAAATGCCGCTTTGTGTATTTCTACTGGTACGCCATGACCAAATCTTCTTTGATCGCCTGCATAGTGCCCAATCACAGCACCGCCATTTGTATTGCCAAAAATATAGTTATGGTTGGTATACCAAGATGTTTTAAAGCGGTTATATTCATACCTCAAGGCGATATTGTTATTTATTTTTGGCAGAAAAATGCCAAAAGCTGTGGCCTGATTGCCAAGGCTTAAATTACTCTGTCCCTGTGTATCTTCAGCGGCTAATTCTGCATAAATTTCCACAGGAAAATCCACATTAAGCCGATAGCTTGTGTTAATAGAGGCCAGCTGGTCACCAAGTTCAGAATCTTGCTCAACTTGAGAAAAGGAATTATCGTTTGTCGCCGGATCAACAAAGCCCTTCAGAATATCGCCTAGCGACACCTTGCGCGGCCCACCACCAAACTGAAACAAGCGGTTAAACCCTAGCTTCCAGTCATCAATTGGCTCTATATTGATATGCATACCGAGTAAATGTGGTCTTCCATCGTACCATTCACCGCCATAACGAATGCCTTTTTTAACCCGATCAAGGCGCGTGTAAAAAAGGTCAAAATTTAGCTGCCACCATTTTTCCATCGATTCACTAGTGCTTACGGAAATACTCGGATTCAATTTCGCATTAGATGAAATTAACTGAGAAGAAAACTTAAAGGGCGAATACCAGTGCTCTCGGTAGCCGATATCTAACTGCAATTTACCTCTACTTACAGCAACAAAGCTATTGAAGGGCACTAGGTCGCCGCTATTGACGCGATAATCCATGCCCGCCTGAACCAACACAAAGCTATTGGGTCGCCATATAGCTTCAAACTCAGCCTGCAAATACTCATCGGAGGAAAGCCCTCTTTGATTGCCAATAAGGTGGTCTTCTTTTTCTGAAAGACGCGCAGTTATACCCATGCGGCTGATCTTCTTCCTACCGCGGTACCTTTCTAGTTGGCGGTTAATCGATTGGTACAGTGCAGGCTTAGCCTGTTTTATCTCGCCTAGGGCTAGTTCAATATCCTTAATCGCATAGGGTAGGCGCATAGGATTGCCATGGGTTAAGACAAATAAGCGATCGATTTGAAGCTGGAAATGATCATCCACGCCAATGGGTAAGTACGCGGTTGGGGAAGCCATAGCTAGGGAGCTAAAACACAGAGATAACACCATTAGGGCTACTTTCAACAAATTTACCTCCATGTAAATTTAATGCTATATAAATAGAGTGTAGACTAAGATATGAGCTGTGTTTTTCTATCTAAGCGGCTAGACGAGATGATAAGATACCGTTTGTTTAAATCAGGAATATTGAACGGTGCGCGCAGCCTACTCGTTATTTTTATATGTATTGAGTCCCTTTATCTTTTTGCAGTTATGGCTGAGAGGATTGAAGGCTAGCGCCTACAGAAAACGCTGGGATGAACGACTGGGGTTTTACCGAATGCCAGTACAAACTGACAATCTGGTTATTCACTGTGCTTCCGTAGGTGAAATTATGGCGGCTGGCCCACTGATCAAGCAGCTAATGGCAAAGTTTTCTGAGCATAGGGTTACTATCACCTGTAACACCCCAACCGGATCTGAACAGATTGCTAAAATCTTTGGCAATTCAGTTCAACATATATATTTGCCGCTTGATTTTCATGGCAGTGTAAAACGATTTCTTAATCAATTGCGGCCTGCGGCAATTATCATTCTTGAAACTGAGTTATGGCCAAATCTTCTTCTGCAATCCAAGCAACGGCAAATACCAGTGCTGGTGCTTAATGCAAGGCTGTCTGAAAAATCCCTCAAAGGCTACCAGCTGTTCGGCTCACTGAGCCGCTCGCTAATGCATTCCATCACTATGCTGGCAGGCCATAACCAAGAAGATGTTGAGCGCTTTAAACTTTTAGGGCTGCAAGATGCGCAGTCTACCGTTGTCGGCTCGATTAAATTTGATATACAGCTATCCCAGCAAGTAAGGGATAGCGCTAAACAACTCAAGCAAACCCTAAATGGCTATGAATTTGTCTGGGTAGCCGGCTCGACTCATCCGGGTGAGCATGAGCAAATCATTGCGGCACATAGATTACTTTGCAGCAAGTATGCAAAAAGTTTATTAATCATTGCGCCTCGCCATCCCGAGCAATTCGACAACGTCGCTGATTTACTCGACGATGAAAATATGGCCTTTGCTCGATGGAGTGCGAGGGATTTAGTGGATCAGCCTGTTTTACTAGCCGATACCATGGGAGAAATGCTCACTTTTTTGGGTGCCGCGCACTGTGCTTTTATTGGCGGAAGCTTAATCGATAGGGGCGGCCATAATCCGCTAGAGGCTGCAGCCTTGGCAATACCGGTGATCACTGGACCAAGCTATTATAATTTTAAACATATCTTCCCACCATTAATTGCCAAAAACGCCTGCAATGAAGTCGATGGGCCCAGCGCACTGTGCGAACAATTAGCCGTTTATGTGGGCTCGCCTGAACAGGCTAAACTTCGGGGTGAAGAGGCATTAAAGATCGTGCAGAAGAATTGTGGCGCTATTGAGAAAACGCTTAATATGCTAGCGCCTTACCTTTCCAAATAAACTTAAAACTTACTTATTCCGTCGATAGAGCGCCAAGTACCGCGCAAGGTAATTTCTGTATGCGGGGCTTTAAAGAAACCGTGGTAATGCCCCCTAGGATTGATCAATATTAACTGCGTACTGTGATCTACCGTATAGTCATCGCCGCTAAGAGGTACCTGATTATAAGCCACATTAAGCTCAGCAGTAAGGCGGCGAATCAAATGCTTATTACCCGTAACGCCGGTAAACTCTGAATTAAAGTAGGGCACATACTCGGCTAACTTTTCGACCGTATCGCGCTCTGGATCTAAAGAAATCATAACCACCTGCAGGCGTTCTTTCTCGCTATCTTTCAGCTTGCTATAAGTGTCGTTTAACATAGCCAAGGTGGTAGGGCAGATATCTGGACAGTGCGTAAAGCCAAAGAAAACTATGGTCCAAACACCCTGCATACGTTCAATATTAAACAGATCTCCACGATGATCCTGTAATTCAAAGTCGCTAAAAATCCTCGGCTTATCCAAAACAATTGCGCCGTTAATTTGCAATTGTTCTTTGGACATAATCACTGGCTGATTCATGCGCCAAGCAAAGCCATAGACCACCAATAATATAAAGGCAATTAGGACCACAATAGTCATTCTAATATTGTCTTTTTGTTCCATATTGATCAAACCAAGCTAGTAAAATTAAATTAAATGGCGACCGACGGCACTAGATAGTGATCGAGAAGCATAATGGCAAACAACAGCATCAAATAAATAATGGAATATTTAAAGGTTCTCATTCCTGAATCCTTATTCAGCCACATCAGTGCGGCATAGAATAAAAACCCAGCGCCTAAAATCAAGCAACTTACCAAATATAACCAACCAAAAAGACCGGTTAGATAGGGCATCACTGTTACCACAATAAGCATTAGGGTATACAGCACAATGTTGATTTTGGTGTAAGTGTCGCCGTGAGTCACTGGCAACATGGGAATATCTGCCTTGGCATATTCCTCTTTGCGATGCAGTGCCAACGCCCAAAAATGCGGCGGCGTCCATGCAAAGATAATAAGCACCAACAAAAGTGCGTTGTAATGGATTTCGCCCGTTACCGCGACCCATCCCAATAATGGTGGAGCGGCACCGGCTAAGCCGCCAATAACAATATTCTGCGGCGTAGCTCGCTTTAGGTACATGGTGTATATAAAGGCATAGCCGATTAAAGACGCAAGGGTTAACCATGCCGTTAGCACATTAGTAAATACTACTAATATAACAATGCCTAAAAGCCCGATTAGCAGTGCGAATATCACTGCCTGATTGGGGCTAAGGCGACCCTTAGCAATAGGGCGGTTTGCAGTACGCGCCATCTTTTCATCAATATGCCGATCAACCACATGATTGACGGCAGCAGCAGCAGCAGCACATAGAGCAATGCCCAGGTTACCAAAAATAAGAATATCTAGAGGCACAGCCTCAGGCGTTGCTAGCAGCATGCCAATGACCGACGTCAGAAGCATTAGCGCTACCACGTTGGGCTTGCATAGCTCTAAATAGTCTCGCCAACTAATTACCGTTTGATTATCTATTTTTGACTCCAACACATTCTCCGAAATAAATATTTAAATCGCTAAAATTAACGATCAGGCGAGTATTTTAACAGATGTTTAAGGTCATCAAGCAGCCCATTGGCGTCATTATCTGCTGTAAAGTACAGGATCGCCTTATTATCTGGGGTTACCACAAAATATCTGGTGTCTGCCATAGTCCAATCTGCTGAGCTATTAGCCAACAACTGCTTTAATTGCTTGCGGTCTAGATCAGCTAACTGCAAAAACGGGTGCTCTTGAATCAGCCACTGAGGATCAAGTATTTGGTTTGCCCCCCGTAGAAAAACTCGCTGTACCCGACCTGTGTACTTGCCAAGTAGCATATGAATCTGCCGAGTATTAAATAAAACCTCTTCACACTCCTGACCACAGACACTTCCGCCA
>Ga0207964_1000075_pt1 | contig 37355 bp, 32 predicted proteins | sample Knorr_S23_td_250_FD_185608 | JGI IMG/M metagenome (GOLD analysis project Ga0207964, IMG submission 185608) | Marine microbial communities from Southern Atlantic Ocean transect - Knorr_S23_td_250_ad_251m_LV_A (SPAdes) (version 2) | ecosystem: Environmental > Aquatic > Marine > Oceanic | place...
TTATCAGAATCGTCATCAGCCTCGACTTTAGCCTCTATGATTTCTTCTTTTTCTTCACTTTCAGAGTCTTTCATTGAGGTCTTGAAGCCTTTTATTGCGCCTCCAAGCTCATTGCCAATATTTTTAAGCCTTTTACCGCCAAATATTAAAAGCACAATCACTAAGATAATAATTAGTTCAAAAGGTCCTGGCATACCCATAATATTTCTCCTGAATAAGAATATGTACATTTTACACTTTTATAGTTTTGATTTTAACAAGGTTAGATTATTGAAATTTCGATGATTTTTATGCATAGTTTCATATAATGGAACCTTGTGCTAATAGTTGGGAAAAATTATTCAAATGAATTCATATTGATGTATACTTAAGGTTGATTTGTCATATTTAAGTGAATTTCTTCACCATAAGTATGTAATCAAAAAGAAGCTTACTTTTTTAAAAATAGGAGATAAAAAGTGAAAAAAATATTCAAAAACCAAATAGCATTAGCACTTGCCGGTATTCTGGCTGGCACTTCTGCTGTTGCTGGAACTCTTGTCATTAATGGTGACACTTCAGATCCGGCACCAAAAGCTGCTTTCCAGGCTGTTATTGATGGATTTGAGGCTGAAAACCCGGATGTTGATGTTGTTTATAACCTTTTTGATCATGAAGGTTATAAGTCAGCAATTCGTAACTTCCTGAGTGCTGATGCCCCAGATATTGCATTCTGGTATGCAGGAAACAGGATGGCGCCATTTGTTGAGGCAGGTTTATTTGCACCAATTGACGATGTATGGGCTGACCAAGGCCTATATTCATTGATGGCTTCTTCAGCTCCTGGTATGACTATGGATGGTCAGAAATGGGGTATTCCATATACATACTACAACTGGGGAGTTTACTATCGTCAGGATATCTTTGAAGACCTAGGTATTGCTGTTCCAACAAATTGGGATGAGTTTATTGCTGCTGGTGAAACTTTAAAGGCTAATGGCATTACTCCAATTACAATTGGAACTAAGTGGCTATGGACTGCAGGCGGTGTATTCGACTACTTAAACCTTCGTACAAATGGCTATGATTTCCATATGGCCCTAACTAGTGGTGACATTGCTTGGACTGATGATAGAGTGCGCGCAACAATGGCGAACTATCAGCAGCTTATTGATGGCGGTTTCTTCCTTGAGAATCATGCTGCACTTAGCTGGCAGGAAGCTTTAGCTCCAATGGCTAATGGCGAAGCTGCTATGTATGTAATGGGTAACTTTGCTGTGGCTCCATTAAAGGAGCTAGGTTTAGATGACAGCTCACTTGGTTTATTCCAATTCCCTGCAATTACTCCAGGTGTCCCTATGGCTGAAGAAGCGCCTACGGATACTTTACATCTAACTGCTGGTGCTAAGAACGTTGCAGATGCTAAGCGTTTCTTAGCTTATGCTGCGCGTCCTGATGTTCAGACGGCTTGGAACAAAGCACTTGGTCAGTTGCCTACAAATGCTGGAGCAGGCGTAACTGATGACAAGTTCTTAAACCAAGCATTCAGCATGCTTAATAATGATGCCCCTGGCGGTGTAGCTCAGTTCTATGATCGTGACACTAAGGCAGAAATGGCCTCAATTGGTATGGAAGCTTTTCAAGAGTTCATGGTTAAGCCTGAGCGTTTAGAGAAGATTCTAGAGCGTCTAGAAAAAGCTCGTCAAAAACTTTATTAATCAATAAGGTTTTACTATGTCCCGTGTTCAAGTATTCTTGACACGGGACTTTTTTTTTAATTTTTTTTAATCTTAAGTAGGTATGTATTCTTACTGGAAAAATAATCAACTGAAGATAGCTCCTTGGATCTTTTTAGCACCAGGAATCCTGATGTTTTCACTCTATGTTATTTTTCCAATTTTCCAGTCAATCAATTTAAGTTTTTATCAGTGGGATGGTTTGGGCGTAAAAACCTATGTAGGTGCTGAAAACTATATTGAACTTTTAGATGATGAGTACTTCATTGTTTCATTAAAAAATAATGTTATTTGGCTTGTTTTATATCTTTTAGCTGTTCCAGCGGGCCTTTTTGTAGCTTTATTTCTTAATCAAACAGTTAGAGGAATACGAATTTATAAATCGATATTTTTCTTTCCATTTGTGATTTCTCAGGTTGTAGTTGGTTTAGTATTTAGCTGGTTTTATGACCCATCTAATGGTCTACTTAATGTTATCTTAGAATTTCTTGGTTTTGATTCAATTGCTATTCTTGCTGAGGAAGACTACGTAACTTATGGCATTATTGCAGCGGGCTTGTGGCCACAAACGGCCTACTGCATGATTCTCTATTTAACTGGTCTAAACTCAGTCGATCCAGAACAAATTGAGGCTGGAAGAATTGATAATGCAAGAGGATGGAGAATGTTGTGGTACGTCATCTTGCCACAACTCAAGCCTGCGACTTTTATCGCTGTTGTTGTTACAATTATTGGAGCTTTGAGGTCTTTTGATTTAATTGATATTATGACTGGTGGTGGTCCTTGGGGTTCTAGTAGAGTGCTCGCATATTACATGTATGAAAAAGCATTCTCAGAATATGGATTCCGAATGGGGTATGGCGCTGCGATAGCTGTTGTACTTCTTGTTATTATGATGGTTTATATTGCAACAATTCTTTATAGGCTTTATCGTGACGAAAGGGGAGGTTGATTATGTTTCCAACTCCAATTCAAAGAACCAAGCAGTCGACACAGATCCTTTATAAGGTTGCACTTCCTATATCTATCATAATTTGGTTGCTTCCACTTCTTGCAGTCGCCTTAACCTCAATTCGTTCTGGAGCTGACATTAATTCAGGGAACTACTGGGGAATGCCCACTTCAATTAACTTTATAGAAAATTATACGGCAGTTTTTAGAGATTCGCCTCTAGGATACTATATCCTTAATAGTTTTAAAATTACTATACCAACAGTAATTGGTGCATTGGTTCTTTCAAGTCTGACAGGTTTTGCATTAGGAGTTTATAGATTCAAGCTTAATTTGTTCGTGTTTTTTATGTTCGTTGCTGGAAACTTTATTCCTTTCCAGATACTCATGGTTCCAGTAAGAGACCTTTCCTTGTCACTTGGTTTATATAACTCTGTTTGGGGTCTGGTAGCTTTTCATATAGCATTTCAAACAGGCTTCTGTACCTTTTTTATGCGCAACTTTATAAGGGCATTACCCTATGAGCTTATAGAGGCTGCAAGAGTCGAGGGCGTATCAGAATTTAAAATATTCTGGCATATTGTCGTCCCACTTATGAGGCCTGCAATGGCAGCTTTGTCTGTACTAATTTTTACTTTCATTTGGAATGATTACTTCTGGGCTATTGTTTTAACTCAGGGTGCTGAAGCAATGCCGGTTACTGCTGGCTTGAATTCTCTTAATGGGCAATGGGTCTATAACCAGCACTTGGTATCCGCTGGATCAATCATTGCGGCCTTGCCTCCAGTTCTTATGTTTTTCTTAATGCAAAAACACTTTATTGCAGGTTTAACTTTGGGTGCTGTTAAATGATGAAACAATGGCGTCTAGATAGTCAAAATCAATCATTGGTTTTGTCATCATCAAATAATCGATTGCCCTGCATTATATACTGGGGCGACAGTCTGCCAATTCATGAAAACCTTCATGAGTTAAATGAGGCATCAAAAAAAGACTGGGGGGATAATCTTTTGGATCAAGTGCCAGAATTATCGATTTTGCCAGAACAGTCAGCTAATTTTTCTGGGCAATTAGGATGCAAGATTAGAGATATTCAAAGTCATTTGCTCTCGCCATGCTTTGCTTTTTCTAAAGAAAAGGTAAATACTAATTCTCTTAATTTAGTATTCAAAGACAAGGTTCTAGGGCTAATATATACGGCCAAAATTGAAGCATCAGAGGGATATGATGTTTTCGCTTTAAGCGCAAAGATTGAGAGTCAAAATCCAATCATTATGGAATGGCTTTCTGCCCCAGTGATTGGGGTCACTCAAGATAGTAATGAGATGGTTGATTATGGCGGTCATTGGAGCGGGGAATTCAGGAGACAGATTACGCCTTGGGTAACGGGCGTTCATTTAAGAGAGTCAAGGGTTGGAACTACAAGTCATGCGCATTTTCCAGGATTAATCATTCCAACAATTGGCAGTTCAGAGAATACAGGCTCTTGCTTTGGTTTTCACTATGGGTGGTCTGGTGGGCATCGAATGATTGCTGAGCAGCTTCAGGATGGACGAAGACAAATCCAATTTGGAAATACAGAGAACAGTGAATTAAGTCCCGGATTGAGCTTTGAAACTGCAAAACTTTATATATGTCATTCTAAAAACGGAATGAGTGGAGTAGGGTGCGCATTTAGAGACTATGTGTCACATTCAATTGTCGATCTCGCAAAAGACTCTGTTAGACCTGTTCACTATAACTGTTGGGAAGCTGTTTATTTTGACCATAACATTGAAGAACTCAAAGAGATAGCAACCATAGCTGCTGATATTGGCGCTGAAAGATTCGTTCTTGATGATGGGTGGTTTAAGGGGCGTAACAGTGCTAATTCAAGCCTAGGGGATTGGTTTGTTGATAATCATAAATATTCAGAAGGAATGCACCCACTCATTAATCATATTCATTCCGTTGGTATGACCTTTGGTCTCTGGTTTGAGCCTGAGATGGTTAGCCCTGATAGTGATCTATTTCAATCTCATCCAGAGTGGATTATGGGAGAAGATAACCAAGCACTTGGAAGAGGGCAATACGTTCTCGATATTTCCATTAAAGAAGTTCAAGAATATCTTTTTGAAAGAATTGACTCAATTTTAAATGAGTATCCAATCGAGTACATTAAATGGGACCATAATAGAGTATTACCTTACCCAGATGCATCTCAAACAAGGGCTCTATATGATCTTTTAAGTAGGATTAAAGAGGCACACTCTAGTCTAGAAATTGAGTCCTGTTCTTCAGGGGGTGGTCGTATTGATTATGGGATCTTAAAGCACTCGCAAAGGGTTTGGCTATCGGACAGTAATGATGCCTTAGAAAGATTACGTATTCAACATGAGGCTCTTCTATGGCTACCTTTTTCTGTAACTGGAAGTCACGTAGGTCCGAAGGTTTGTCATACCTCTGGACGAGAGTTGTCAATGTCATTTAGAGCATGGGTTGCTGCACAAAGACATATGGGTTTTGAAATGGACCCAAGAGAATTGTCTTTTGAAGATAACTTGCTCCTTAAATCTGTAACACAATGGTGGAAGGAGAATCGAGAATGGATGATGAAAGCAAAGATTCTCAGATTGCCTTGCATTGATAATAGTGTTATTGCGGAAATCCAAGTGAATTCTAAAGGCGATCATTTTGTAGTTTTTGCAGGCCAAAACACTGCCTCAGAATTTAGTTCATCTTCTCCATTGGTGCTTGCAGGGTTAGATTCTAAGTCGATGTATAATATTTCTCTTATAAACAAAAAAGAAATAAAATCTCTAGGTAAGTCAAAGGAAGGCTTATTGACAAAAAAATTGATGCTAAGTGGACAATTTCTAATGACTCAAGGCTTGCAATTACCTAAAGTTTTTCCAGCAAATATGATGGTTATAGAGGGAGACAAGGCAGCATGAGTAAATCAAATAACCGTCGATCTTCAAACTGGTACGGAAAAATGGATAAAGATGGTTTTATTCATCGTAGTTGGATGAAAAGTCAAGGGCTTCCAGACCATGTATTTGATGGCCGGCCAATAATTGGTATTTGTAACACATGGTCAGAGCTTACACCTTGTAATTCAGGCTTGAAGAATCTTGCTGAAGGCGTGAAGAGAGGGGTTTGGGAGGCTGGAGGTGTTCCCCTTGAATTTCCAGTAATGTCTCTAGGTGAAACACAAATGAAGCCAACAGCAATGCTTTTTCGAAACCTTCTTTCAATGGATGTAGAGGAAAGCATCAGGGCTTATGGAATTGATGGAGTAGTTCTTTTGGGCGGTTGTGATAAAACAACGCCTGGTCAACTTATGGGTGCGGCTAGTGTTGATTTGCCAACTATTGTTGTCTCTGCAGGTCCAATGCTTAATGGAAAATATAAAGGTAAGGATATAGGCTCTGGAACAGATGTTTGGCGCTTTTCAGAAGAGGTGAGAGCTGGGGATATGACACTACAAGAATTCATGGCATCTGAAACAGGTATGAGTCGTTCTTCAGGTGTATGCATGACGATGGGAACTGCATCCACAATGGCAAGTCTGGTAGAAGGTATGGGGCTAAGTCTACCAACAAATGCTACTCTACCTGCAGTCGACGCAAGACGAATGACCCTCGCTCATTTGTCTGGAAAAAGAATTGTAGAGATGGTTGAAGAAGGTCTCAATTTGTCCAAAGTAATTTCTAAAGAAAGTTTTCAGAATGCTATTACCCTTAATAGCGCAATAGGTGGTTCAACAAACTCAGTTATTCACTTGCTAGCTCTTGCTGGAAGATCAGAAATTGAACTGGATTTAGAGGACTTTGAAATAGCTACAGATATTCCTTTGCTAGTAAACTGCATGCCTTCAGGAGAATTCCTAATGGAAGATTTTTGTTATGCAGGTGGAATTCCAGCCGTTATGGATCAAATTAAAAACTATATTAAGTCAGCAAACACAGTATTAAACAAAGATATTACTCATTACTTTAATGAGGCTGAAATATTGAATGAAGATGTTATTAGGACTATTGATAAACCACTCAAGTCTGCTGCTGGATTGAAAGTACTGAGGGGAAATCTTGCACCGAATGGAGCCATTATAAAACCTGCTGCAGCTTCTGAAGAGTTGTTAAATCATGAGGGAGTCGCTTATGTTTTTGAAGACATTGAGGATTTAAAAGAAAATATTGACAAAGCTGATCTGCCAGTCACAAAAGATACAATTCTTGTTTTAAAAGGTTGCGGACCCAAGGGCTATCCAGGAATGCCAGAGGTTGGCAATATGCCAATACCCAAGGTGCTTGTTGAACAGGGCGTGAGAGATATGATTCGTATTTCTGATGCAAGGATGTCAGGAACAGCATTTGGAACTATAGTGTTGCATGTTGCTCCAGAGGCTAACTTTGGTGGCCCAATCTCAATTGTTGAGACTGGCGACCGAATTAGAGTTGATGTCCATAATGGAGTACTTGAGCTATTAGTTCCAGGCTCAGAAATTAATGAACGCCTAAAATCTAGAAAACAACCAAAAGAGGACTATACGCGTGGATATGTAAAGCTTTATATTGATACTGTTATGCAGGCTGATAAAGGGGCAGATTTAGACTTTTTGGTGGGTAAAGATACTCGCCTTCCTAACCGAGAATCGCACTAATGAATAATTACGCAACTTTTAAAGACCTAGAAGACACTTCTGTTTTTATTACTGGCGGGGGATCTGGGATTGGAGCTTCAATCACTGAGGGTTTTTTATCTCAAGGAGCAAAAGTAACTTTTGTTCAGAGGTCAAATTGTGATGAATTTTTAAATCAAATTTCTTCAAAATATAAGCATAAACCATTGTTTCTCAAGTGTGATGTCACCAATACAAATGATCTAAAGGCTGCAATCTCTGAGTCCAGTAGGGTTAACAATGGAATCAATGTGCTGATTAATAATGCAGCTAACGATTCTAGGCATACTCTTAATGACATGACACCAGAGCAGTGGGATGAAGCGATTAATATTAATCTTAAGCCTCACTTTTTTACCACACAAGCTGTTGCCCCCTCTATGAAAGCTCAGGGTGGAGGAAGCATTATTAATCTTTCCTCTGCATCCTACCTTATGGGCAATGCTGGATACCCAGCCTATGTTGCTTCAAAAGCAGGTATCACAGGATTGACTCGGAGTTTAGCTCGTGAGCTTGGAGGTGATGGTATTAGAGTGAATACATTGATTCCTGGCTGGGTTTTAACAGACAGACAGTTGCAGCTATGGGCTAATGACAAAGATCTTGCCAGTCATATGAAAAAACAGTGTCTAAAGGAGCATTTAATGCCAAATGATTTAGTTGACTCAACTCTTTTTTTAGCATCAAAAGCATCACGGATGATGACCGGTCAAGCATTAGTGGTTGATGGTGGTGTTGTAGTTACAGGATAGTATTACGATGATTGATATTAAAGCTAAGTGGATTGCTGCAGACTGGGGGACAACCCATATGCGTGCTTGGGCTATCGGAGAAGAAGACAATGTGCTGGCTTTTAGAGAGTCAAATGAAGGCATGAAAGACCTTCAGCAAAATGAATTTGAACCTGTCTTATTAAGACTTATTGAGAGTTGGCTTGATGATACTAAAGTGACTGCAGTCATGGCTTGTGGAATGGTTGGGGCTAAGCAAGGCTGGGTTGAAACTCCTTATTTGAAAACTCCCTGTGTGCCTATAGATATCAACCAACTGACTACTACAAATACTCATGACAAACGGATTAAGGTGCACCTTGTTCCTGGCGTAATGCAAAATCATCCTGCTGACATTATGAGAGGTGAAGAAACTCAAATTGCTGGTTTTATTTATAAAAATCGAGATTTCGATGGCGTTGTTTGCCTTCCAGGTACTCACGCAAAATGGGTTAATATTAAGGCAGGGAAAATATCCAGTTTTAAAACTTTTATGACTGGTGAGCTCTTTGGAGTTATCTCGAATCATACATTGATTAGACATTCAACTTCGATTAAAGGATGGAATCAAGAAAGTTTTGAAAAAGGCATTCATGAAGGGTTTAATAATCCTGGTTTGATTGCATCAAATCTTTTTTCACTTCGAGCTGAGTCAATAGTCAATAACTTGGATCGTGATCAAGCAAGATCAACTCTATCAGGGCTTCTTTTAGGGCTCGAACTGAATGGTGCTCAAAGTTTTTGGAAAGATAGTAATGTAACTCTTATTGGTTCAGAGCTTTTATCTAATAATTATCATCAGGGGCTGAAGATTCTTGGAGGACGAAGCCAATTTTTCAGCCTCGAAACTGCAACATTATCTGGATTAAGTTCTGCCTATAGAGAGCTTAATTCAAGTTAAGGGTTATGAATAGAAATATTATTGCCATTTTGAGAGGAGTTAAACCTGAAGAGGTGCTTAAAATAGCAAGCACCATTGTAGATTCAGGAATTACTCAAATAGAGGTCCCGATGAATTCTCCAGACGTTTTTGATAGCATTCAATTACTTCATGATAAATTGGATGATCATATTGCTATTGGCGCTGGAACTGTTACAAATATCAACCAGGTCAAGACTCTTGAGGAAATTGGTATTGACTTTATCGTTTCTCCAAATTTCGATCCAAAAGTCGTAGAGGCAACTAAGAGTGCGAATATGTTAAGTTACCCAGGGGTAATTACTCCTACAGAGTGTTTCTCAGCATTAAATTCTGGCGCTGATGGACTAAAGTTCTTTCCTGCAACCCTTCTTGGTGAGGCTAATTTGATTGCCTTAAAGGCAGTTCTACCTGAAAACATCCCTCTATATATGGTTGGCGGTGTTGAACCAGAAAACTTTTCATCATGGTTAAGTGCTGGCGCAACTGGTTTTGGTATTGGCTCCGGTATATACAAGGCTGGAGATAGTTCTGAGAGCGTAGCCAAAAAAGCGGTGCTGATTGTTCAATCTTATGACGAAGCTCAAAAATGATTAAAGACTATTTGCCAGTTGATTCTTGTGATTTGGGGGAGGGGCCTTTGTGGCATCCAAAACTTGAGTCATTGTTTTGGTTCGATATTAATACTTTTAAAATGTTTAATTGGAAGGATGGTAAATTAAAGGTTTGGAGTTTTTCTGAGCCAGTATCTGCCGCAGGTTGGGTTGATGAAGATAGTCTAATAGTAGCTTCTGCTTCATCGCTGATTAGACTTTCACTTGCATCAGACAATAGAACAGTTTTAGTCGACTTGGAGGCTGATATGCCTCATACAAGATCGAATGATGGCCGAGCAGACCCTTGGGGAGGTTTTTGGGTTGGCACAATGGGGCTTAATGCAGAAAAGGAAGTAGGATCTATCTATCGTTTTTATAAAGGAAAGTTAAAACAATTGCATCAAAATTTAACTATCCCAAATAGTATTTGTTTTTCACCAGACAAAAAATTTGTTTATTTTGCAGACACAAGGCAAGAAAAAATTTGGAGACAGGATCTAAATCCTGATAATGGTTGGCCAATGAATCAACCCACTGTATTTATTGATTTTAAGGCGCAGGGTCTGCATCCAGATGGATCTGTTTGTGATAGCGAAGGTTTTCTTTGGAATGCTCAATATGGTGCCTCTAGGGTTTCAAGATATAGTCCTGAAGGGTGGTTGGACAGAGTAGAGAGCCTTCCTGCCTCACAAGTAACATGTCCAGCGTTTGGTGGTGAATCATTCAATACTATTTTTGTAACATCTGCTTGTCAGGGACTTAATGATTCAGATTTGAAAGCTGAACCTCTGGCTGGTAAAGTGTTTCACTTTGAATCTGATGCAGTCGGTCTGGCTGAATATCAAGTTGAGTTGTGAGGCTATCATGACCCCAAAACTAGGCAGCTGTTATTATCCTGAACATTGGTCTGAGGAAAAATGGAAGAAAGATGCCGCAGATATGATTGCCTTTGGTTTATCTTGGGTAAGAATTGGCGAATTTGCTTGGAGTCGAATTGAGCCTGAAGAGGGCATTCATAACTTCGAGTGGCTTGATCGAGCGATTAGTATTTTGGGTTCTGCTGGTCTAAATATAGTGATGAGTACGCCAACTGCTACACCCCCTCGATGGGTCGTTGATAAATGGCCAGATATGCTTATCGTTGATGCTAAGGGCAGGACTCGTCATCCTGGTTCAAGAAGGCATTATTGTTTTTCTCATGAAGGTTATCTTCAGGAGGCGGTAAGAATTTCAGAAATTGTTGCAAAGCGATATGCAGCGAACCCATATATTAAAGCCTGGCAGCTTGATAATGAATACGGATGCCATGATACGACGATATCTTATAGTGAATCAGCACTTAAATCTTTTAGAATTTGGCTTGCAGAAAAATATGAAACGATTGATCAACTCAATGAATCTTGGAAGAATGTTTTTTGGTCCATGGATTACAATAAGTTCGAACAAATCCAGTTACCTAATTTAACGGTAACAGACCCTAACCCAATTCACGCTCTTGACTTTAAAAGGTTTAGCTCTGATCAGGTTGTTAATTTCAATAGAAGCCAGTCTCAAGTCTTAAGAAAATATACTCAAATGCCTCTGATTCATAACTATATGGGCCGCATTACAGATTTTGATCATTATGAGGTAGGGCAGGATTTAGATGTTGCCAGCTGGGACAGTTACCCTTTAGGGTTTCTAGAAGATCGTTCCAATCAAAATGATGAATTTAAAAGTAAATTTATGCGTTTTGGAGACCCTGATTTTCAGTCTTTTCATCATGACTTATACCGTTCTGTTGGTAAGGGCCGTTGGTGGGTAATGGAACAGCAGCCAGGTCCAGTTAATTGGGCCCCATACAATCCTGAGCCCGCCTCAGGAGCTGTTAGACTTTGGACATGGGAGGCCATTGCTCATGGTGCTGAAGTAGTTAGTTATTTTCGATGGAGACAGGCTCCATTTGCTCAAGAGCAAATGCATGCGGGACTTCAAAGACCAGATGATGTGGTTGCTCCAGGTTTAAATGAAGCGTCTCAAGTGTTTGCGGAGTTAAAAGACTTTGAAAGTATTGATCAAGTTCAGTCAAAAGTCGCACTCATTTTTGATTATGAAAGTTGCTGGGCATGGGAGGTTCAGCCTCAAGGAAAAGACTTTAGTTATTTTGAGTTAGTTTACGACTACTATAAAGCTCTTAGGGCGCTCGGACTATCAATAGATATAGTGTCTCCAAATCAAAGCGATTTAAGTGGCTATAAAGTAATATTAATGCCTGGCTTAATGCATATTGGAGATAAACTCAATAGTGCCATTAATGAGTTTGATGGGGTTTTAATTTCAGGACCTAGGACTGGTTCAAAGACTCTAGATATGTCGATTCCTTCTGAGCTTCCGCCTGTAGTTCCTGGAATCAAAGGGACTGTGGCTAGGGTTGAAACACTTAGACCTAATGCAATGATTCCAATCAAAGATAGTGGCTATTTTGCAAAATGGATGGAAACCTTAGTTGACTCGGATAATGTTTTTAAACTCTGTGATGACGGCAGGCCAGCAATTATTGGTCATGAAAAGAATTTGTATATCGCAGGTTGGGCCGATCAAGATACTTTAAAAAATTTGTTTTCAAGTGTTTGTGATTCTCAAGATATTCACATTACTGAGTTAAATGATTGCGTGAGGATTAGAGAGACTTCAAGTCATCGCTTTTGGTTTAATTTTAGTGAAGAGGAATCAAAAGTTGGTTCAATCAAAATTCCAGCCTCTGGAGTAATCTGGGAAACTCTTTAATTTATTTCACTCTTAGCTCAGTTTTAGGGTCAAAAAATAAAGCCTTTGAAGTATTAGCTTTAATTCCAACCAGGGCGCCTGTTGACGGCAATTTTTCCTCCCTAGACTCAACTACAATCCTTTCTCCGCTTGGCGTCTTAAGGTAAACATAGGATATATCTCCTAGAGCCTCAGTAAATTCAACTTCAAGCTCCCCAGATTCAACAAGACTCAAGTGCTGAGGTCTTAGTCCAATGAGTAATTCTGAGTGAGATGATGCAATAGCTTCACTGATTTCAAGTTTGATAGATTTTAGGCTTGGTATTGAAAGTTTAGAGTCACTAACAACCCCTCTTACAAAGTTAATTGTTGGTGAACCAATAAAACCTGCCACAAAGACATTTTTTGGGTCATCATAGAGTGACAAGGGAGTTCCTACTTGCTGAATTAAGCCATCCTTTAGGACCACTATCTTGTCAGCCAATGTCATAGCTTCAACTTGGTCATGAGTAACATAAATAATGGTCGTACCAAGTTCACGATGAAGACGAGAAATCTCTACTCGCATTTCTACTCTGAGTTCTGCATCGAGATTTGACAAAGGTTCATCAAATAAAAATACTTCTGGACCTCTAACAATAGACCTTCCAATTGCAACTCTTTGTCTTTGGCCTCCTGATAGTGTCTTTGGTTTTCTATCGAGATATTCTTCTAAGTGCAAGATGCTAGCAGCTTCATTTACCTTTTTATCAATTTCACTTTGAGGAACTTTTGACATCTTTAGTCCAAAGCCCATATTTTCCTTCACTGTCATGTGTGGATATAGCGCATAGGACTGGAATACCATTGCAATTCCTCTGTCCGCAGGATGCATGGTGGTGACGTCTTTATCTCCGATATGGATTTGCCCACTAGTTACCTCTTCTAATCCAGAAATCATTCTTAATAAGGTTGACTTGCCACAACCTGAAGGTCCAACAAAGACACAAAAATCTCCATCTTGAATCTCTAAATCAATTCCATGGATAACCTCTAAATCGTCATATTTTTTTGTAGCGTTAGATATATTTAAAGATGCCATAATAAATAATATTTAAATTAATAATTCTTTTCTGGAAAGCTCCAGGCCTCAGCCTCTTTACCAATTGATTCAGAAGTTTCAAGTAATTCAGGCTTAAATTTTTCAAGACTCTTTAGGCTATGTATGTCAATAGAGCTTGTAATTGACAGACCACCAATGACTTTACCGTTAGATGTGAGGATAGGGGAGGAGATGCATATAATCTTTTCCTCATGCTCCTGACGATCAAAAGATATGCCTTCTTTTTTTATAGTGGCCAGCTCTTTTTTAAGTTCTTTTGCAGATGTAATAGTGTGTTCAGTGTATTTATGAAATGCTTGCTTTGATATCACCTTACTCAATTTTGATTCATCTAAGAATGCCATCATCGCTTTACCTACGCCTGTACAGTAGGCAGGTCCAACCTTGCCAGCCTGAGAGTACATTTCGATGGGTGATGCTGGATTTCGCTTATCAACATACAAAACTTGACCATTGTCGAGCTCTGCCAGGTGCACTGTTTCTCCAACTTTTGCTGATAGTTCGTCAATAAATGGAACCGCTACGGGTGCTAATGAACTTTGTAACCATGCAGAATGAGCCATTCTCACAAGCTTAAGACCAAGCTTGTAAGTTTGCTCTTCTTCATTATAGCTCAGCATATCTTGATTCAGTAGCGTTTGAAGGAGTCTGTATAGAGTAGCCTTTGGATATTTACTGGTTTTAAGTAAGCTAGAAAATCTAACTGGAGATCCAATATCAGCCACTTCACTGAGAACATCAAGTGCCTTTCCTACTGTACCATCTCCCCTTTTTTCGTTCGTCATAACTGAATTAAATTTATGTTTTAATTGAAATGGCTCTATATAATCAGATTTTAAAGCTCATTTTTGAATAAATTTTAACAGATAATGTATACTGTTTTTGATTAAGTTTTCAATAGTAAAACCTAGTTTCATTATTTGGAAATACCCTTAAATATTACTAAATTAAAAGAACAAAAGATGTCAAAAAATACTAAATATATTCTATCGATTGATCAAGGAACTACCTCATCTAGAGGGGTGATATTTGACGAAAAGTACGAAATTATTTCAATAGGTCAAAGAGAGTTTACACAATTTTTTCCTGACTCAGGGTGGGTTGAACATGATCCTGAGGAAATTTGGATATCAACTCTTGAGAGCTGTAAGAACGCTATAAAAGAGTCGAAAATTGAACCAAATCAAATTGAGGCAATAGGAATTACTAATCAGAGAGAAACGACAGTTGTTTGGGACAAAGAGACCGGTAAGCCAATTTATAATGCCATTGTTTGGCAAGATCGAAGAACTTCTGATCAGTGCCAAAGTTTAAAAGATCTTGGTCACGAATCTATTGTCAACCAAAAGACAGGTCTTCTGCTTGATCCGTATTTTTGTGCTACAAAAATTGCTTGGATTCTTGATAATGTTGATGGGGCGCGAAAAAAAGCTAACGAGGGTCAACTCCTTTTTGGAACAATTGACTGTTTTCTTATGTGGCGCCTAAGTAATCAAAAAATACACTCAACTGATGCCACTAATGCTTGCCGAACACTTTTATATAACATTCATGATGGGTGTTGGGATGAAGATTTACTAGATCTTTTTAATATTCCTGCCTCGATGCTACCGGAGGTTTACGATAATGCTGCTGACTTTGGAAAAGTTGATGAGTGTATTTTTGGTTCAGAGATACCAATTTCTGCCTCAATTGGTGATCAGCCATCAGCTTTAGTAGGTCAGGCATGTTTTCAGCCTGGCATGGTGAAATCTACTTATGGTACCGGCTGTTTTGTTTTAATCAATACCGGCTATGAGCCGGTGAAGTCTAATAATAAACTACTAACTACTCTGGCTTTCCAAGTAAACAACAAAACTTGTTATGCTCTCGAAGGGTCAATCTTTATTGCTGGAGCTGCAGTTCAGTGGCTTCGAGATGGGCTTAAGTTTATTGAATCAGCTGAAGAGTCTGAAACTCTGGCAATGCAGGCTGATGAGTCTCAAGATGTTTATCTTGTACCTGCGTTTGTAGGACTTGGTGCTCCTTATTGGGATCCAAATTGTCGTGGTGCACTCTTTGGGATGACGCGCAACACTGGTCCTGCTGAGATCACTAAAGCAACACTTGAATCTGTCTGCTATCAAACCTCTGATTTATTAAGTGCAATTTCAAAAGATTTAGGTGAAAGTAAGCTTAGCGCCATCAGGGTTGATGGAGGGATGGCTGCATCAAACTGGACAATGCAAATGCTTTCAGACCTAGTTCAGCTACCAGTAGATCGTCCAAAAAATCTAGAGACGACGGCTCTAGGAGCAGCTTACTTGGCTGGAATGCAAGTTGGTTTTTATCCATCTATGAGTGATTTTTCAGAGTCTTGGCAATCAGAGAGTCAATTTAATTCAAAAATGACCGATGATTTGAGAGAAAGAAAACTCGCTGGATGGAGGGACGCGGTTAAACGTACCTTGTCCAATACCTAGCCTTCTAGAAAACTGATTGTCTTTTCAGCAATGAATCGACTTACTCTGACATTGGACTCAGTTGTTACACCTGAAGTATGAGGAGTTAGAATGCAGTTCATTGAGTTTGAGATTTGTTTGTAAAAGTCCTCTTTAACTGGCTCAGAGCTGTAAACATCGAGCGCAAAGCCACTAATTAGATTATTAGTATAAGCACTAATTAGATCATTTTCATTAACAATCGAACCCCTCGATGAATTAATAACAATTGGATTGCGCTTCATTAAATTAAATGAATTTTCATTGATTAAGTTCCTTGTCTCATTTGTTAGAGGAAGGTGAATTGAAATTACATCAGAAAGACCAAAGAGCTTCTCTTGCTCAACTAGAGATACATTAAACTCAGAAGCGTCAGATTGAGTTACAAAAGGGTCGTAAGCAATTACCTCTGCTCCAAAAACTTGAGCTAATCGACAGACCTTTTTAGCGATTACCCCAAAACCGAGAATTCCAAAAGTCTTACCTCCCAGTTCTCTTGATTCAATGGAGGTTCTTGGCCATTGTCCAGAAGATGTTCCGTTATGAGCAATGGGTATGTTTTTTAATAATGACAGTGCACAGGTGATTACATATTCAGCAACCGAGTCTGCATTCATGCCTGTTGCTGGCTGAACAAAAATGTTATTGTTTGAGCAAAAATCAGTATCAATATTATCCAAACCAACACCAAGCCTTCCAACAAAAGTTAATTGTTTAGCCTTTAAAAGTAAATCTTCAGTGAGCTGAGTTTTGTTTCGAACTATAACAGCATCGGTATCTACAATTAAAGAACTTAGACTATCGTCACTTTCATGAAGACTAGGGTCATAAGTGACCTCAAAATTTTCGGAAATTTTATCAACACTGTCCTGTTCCATAAATTCTGTTATTAATACTTTTTTCATTGTTTATATTTGTTTGGATGGTTTTATTTGATTTAAAAATTCTTCTACTTCTTGATAGTTAGGGAGTGTTTTAATGCCTCCAGTTCTAGTGCACTTTAGGGATGCAGTAGCAGTTGCTAACTCAATAGCCTTCTGAGTGGTTTTAGTCCTAATGAACTCAGCAAATGCCCCATGAAAAACATCTCCAGCGCCGTTAGTCTCTTTGACATCAATCTTTGGTGAGTCACAATGGAAAATGTCTCCATTTTCTATCCAATAAACGCCTTTGGGTCCGAGTGTCACAGCATAAAACTTTTGATTTTTATGGTAAAGACTTTTTAAAGCATCAATAATAGGCATATTATCAGTGTAGCGGTTTAACCCAGTTTCGGAAAAAATTGGATGGGAAGCAAAACTGACCACTTCATCAAGAAGACTGCTGTTGTCAAAATTATCAAGATCGACAACACAATTAATCTTATGTTTGTATGAATCGATAGCAACACGATGAGCCGCCTCAATCCAATTTGTATCAACAAGATATGACTGGGTATTTGAAAACTCAAATGTGGGCAAGGATTTTTCATTGGTGAGTTTTTCTTCGTTATAAACAGCTAGCATTCTTTCACCTTTTCGATCTTCAAATATATGGCTTTGTGATGTTTGTGCATCATCTACAACAATAGATTTTTGAGTTGAAATACCAGACTTAAGAAACTCTGATTTCAAATAATTTGCAGCATCGTCGCTCCCAAAACGCCCTATAAATTCAGCTTCTCCACCCAAGGATTTGATAGCAAAACTTGCAACTGGAGCAGGGCCTCCAAGGCGCTTTTCAAGTCCATCAGCTACTAGCTTGATTGGCTTTTCAGGAAATTGATCAATCTTGATCACCCTGTCAAGAAAAATAGGTCCTACGCATGTAATCATGGAGTTAATTGTAATGAAAATAGATAATCATTGTTATTAGAGGTTGAATTCACTCATTTGAACCACTCTACCTTCCTTGATTGATTTTTCTGCGGCTTCACCTATTGCAACTGCAATTAACCCATCACTAAGTGACACTTCTGGCTCAGTGTTGTTGCGGATTGCGTTGATAAAAGAGGTGTGCTCATAGTATGTAGAACCATGATGGTGGCCTGCATCATGTATTTTAGGGTCTACAGTTATGTTTTCTTTCAATGCGGTTTGGTCCTCTCTCATTCCAATCCTGATGTCCGAGTTAGTTATACCAGAGGCATTGGATGGGACTTCGGTCTCAATTTTTCCAATAGAGCCTACAGCACATAATTCCTCTTGGTATTCAGAGTTTTCTGCAAACATACATAAGTCCAAGAAGGCCCTGACACCATTCTTAAAGTCAACAATGACAAAGGCATTATCAAGAATATCTGGTGTTATTCCATTGTAGGTCTCATCAAGATGGTTTACATCTTGATTGCCACTAGCATAAACCCTTGTGGGCTCACTTTGGGCAATCAGTCTCATAAGGTCAAAGAAATGGCAGCACTTTTCAACTAGAGTTCCTCCAGTTTTTATAGCAAAGCGATTCCAATCATCCACCTTGTGAAGAAATGGAAAGCGATGTTCTCTTATAGAAAGCATCTTTAAATCGCCAATGGTTTTATTATGTATCTCCTTAATCATTCGCTGAACTGGAGGCATGTAACGATATTCCATTGCAGTCCAGATGACGCCTGGGTAATTTTCTGCAAGTTTTTCAAATTCTTGACAGTCCTTGACTGTTGTACAAAGGGGTTTTTCAATTAAAAGATGAACCTCTGACTTCATGACATCTTTGAGTATATCGATATGAGTGAAGTTGGGAGTCGCGATAATAAATGCATTAGCAATGTTTGCCTCAATTAAGTCATTGTAATTATCAAAAATAGCGACTTCATTGTTAAGCAAATCAAGACTCTCTTTGATTGATTGTTCGCTCGTATCACACAATGCAACAACCTCAGCATCATCAATTAAAGCAATGTTTAAGATATGTTCTTGACCCATACATCCGGCACCAATGATGGCATATTTTATTTTTTCATTCATATTGTGTATGTTGGTATTTTCATTTGTTGGCCAAAATGAATAAGTTTGTCAGAAATATCTCCATAAGTGAAAGCAACATGATGCTCTAGGCCGCCCTTGAACATTTGCTCAAGTTTATGGGCGCTATTGTCTCCTAAGTTGATTACTCCAGAAGTTCCTGAGAATGAATTTGGTCGATCAAGAACTTGACCTTTCATTACAAAAAATTGCAGCTTTCCTTTCGCCTTTGAGACTCTAAATATGGTAATTTCTCCCTCTTTCAAACTAAAGTCATGAAGTAGTGGTTTTTTTCGGTTTGAGTGAATTCCAGATCTTGCAGTGCCTTCTTTCGCCATGCTGATAGGAGCCAATCCGCAATGCCAAAAAACTAAAGAATTATCTGATTTATCAACATCAACAATATCTACCAAAAGCGAGGGATCATTGTTCATTTGATTGAGAATGTTGCAACTTATTCCGCCCAAAACATCTGCTTCGCAGGCGCAACTTACTTTTTTTTCATTCATCATTGCCATCGGTCCGCACGAGGCGCATCCATATTCAGTAAATGTCTCTGGCCAGCATCGAATAGCAAATGCGTCTAAATTATGCATATCTTTAAGGTTTTCAAGTCCGTGGAAGATAGAAAGGCTTTTATCAAACTCTTCTTGAACCAGTTCCTCTGTGCCTGCTAGGTAACTGGAAACAGTGCTTTTAGTTTTAACAATTGTCTCCACTTCAATCTCTTTAGCTTCATTAAATAGATCTTCAAGCTCGAGATCAACTAGTGAAACATTAAGCTTAGACGTGACCTCATTTGAGTCGTAGTCGCAGGTATCAAATCCTTCAGGCCTTGTTCCAATAATCCCAATTGTTTGTTTATCAATAGAATAGTCAAAATCAGCTTGATCATCAGTAATAGTAGCTATATCCCATAAGGTTTCTTTACTTTCATTTTGACTCTCGATGAATTTAGAGAATAACATTTTATTAATGTTGTCATCCTCTTCCATGATTACAAAATCAGGAGCAATGCTATTTTTAATTAGTGAGTGCATTGCCAGATTAAGTCCACAAATTGAGTTTAGTCTCAATCTTCCACCTGTTCTTGGTTCTGGAAAAGAAACGATGCATATTGGCCTTTGAATCGTCTTAGCAAAGTTTAAGAGAAACTTGGCATCAGTAAAAGTTGTTTGAAAGAGAAAAACCTTTTCAAAATCATTACTATTAAAAAATGATAGAGCGCTATCTGCATCAGCATCATTTGTTATAAGATTATCAAAGCCAATTGCATCTGGCGACAAAGACAGTAAAAGTGATTTTGCTTTCTCAAATTTAGATTTAGCATACTCAACATCAAAAGTCTCTCTTGCTAGTGCTAAATAACCTATCATACGAACCCTCCAAAGTTACTACTAAGTTGCTCAGGACTCTTGATTTTAAATCCATTATTGAAGTAAGTTTCTAGAGATTGAGCATTATCAGCAGTTAATTTGTTAAGTTTTTTAACATAATTGACAGAGTCTTCATTTAATCCATCCTCTACTTGTTTGATATCTGGATAGTTACTGAATGCATCAAGCCATATTGTTCTTCCAGCAAGATATCCTGAAGCTCCATTTTTATAGGCAAGTTCTAGACATTTGTAAAATGATTTTTTGCCCATTCCTGAAGAGAGAACAACCCATGGTTTATTATTGGTTGCATCTGCAAGATCACTAAATGCTTTCTCGGTCTCTTTAGTTATTTCACTCTCAAGCTCACTACTGTCTACTGGGCTCTCAAGTTTGAAGATATCAACTTTATATTCGTCTTTTGCAAATTCTTTAACGCTATCAATAACATGCTGAGTTTTTTTCTGTTTTTGTTCTTGATATTCCGTGGTGTGATTTTCATCATCTTGGAATGGGTATACAAGAAGTTCAAGAAGAAAAGGAATACTATATTTTTCGCACTCTTCACCTATTTTTTTTACATATTTTTTTTGATGCTCAATAGACTTTGTGTCGGCATCAGGTCTATACCAAGCGAGAACTTTGACCGCGTCACCGCCAACTTTTTTAATTTTCTCCACGCTCCAATTTTGAATATTTTCAGAGAGCCTTCCTCGATCAGTCTCTGTAAAGCTGTGCTCCTCAAGAGTAATAACAAGTCCCTTTGACTTGTTGTATTGAAGAATGTTTGATAGTGAGTAGTTGGGATCCATTAAAATTGCTGTAACATGTTTGGAGAGACTCGAAGTAATTAACTTCTTGCACTCAACAACTTCCTTGTATTTATGATCTCTACCCTTAGCCTTTGAAATAATATTGAAGATTGGTGGTCTCTGATCTACAGCAAGCATTTGAAAATGAGCTCTATCAGTGCAAAGTTTTTTCAAATGAATGAGCTTTCCTAGATTATGTATAGTCATGTAATTTTCTTCAATGGTTAGTTTTAAAGATTGTTGTGATGTTAAGTTTGTTTCCTAATTCGAATTTAGCTTTCCTCATAATCTGATTTAGAGGCTATAACAATCTCAATATTATTTGTATTGCAAATATTTATTATTTCAGTGGGAGGTTTAAAGTTAGTTACCAAGATATCAACTTCAGATATATTGCCTATAAGCATTGGTGCTGTACTATCGAACTTAAAGTTATCTGCAACAAGTATGAGTTTTCTACAGTGGTTAAATATCGCTTTTGAAACAAGAACATCTTCATAGTCAAAGTCCATTAATGCACCATCATTATCAATTGCTGAAACCCCAACAACTGCAAAATCAACTTTAAACTGCTTAATAAAGTCAGCTGTATTCAGTCCAATAACAGCAGAATCAATGTTACGAACTTTTCCACCTGCAAGCCAAATTTCAGCATTATCAAATTGAGTCAAAATATTGACAATATTAATGTCGTTTGTAATTACCTTAAGATCCTTGTGTTTGAACAAAGACTCAGCCACTTGTTCAGTTGTTGTTCCACTTGTTGTACTGTATATATTTCCAAGAACGACAGAAGAGTTATCTGGAATGATGTTGGCAACTGCATCAGCAATATCTTTCTTTTCATCACTGGCAAGAGATTTTCTGGATTTGTAAGCATAATTGTGTGCTTTAGAGAAAAAAGCTCCACCATGTGCACGTGTTAACAAGCCATTGTTGCAGAAATTATTAATATCACTTCTTATCGTTTGTTGAGTCACTTTAAATGTTTTAGCCAAGCTCTCAACACTTACATAACCTTCTTCTTCTGCAAGGGCAAGAATATCACGTTGACGTTTGTTTAGTTTTTCCATAATCGATTCATTATATTATAGATTTAATGATTATTTTTCATTTATTTTCGTTTTTTTTCTTTAATTTTCAAATTAGTTGACACAATACAGATATTCGTATATATTTACAATAATTTTGGTATAAATGAAAAATATCGAAATAAGTTAAAACCACCAGTTATTTGAGGTGGTAATCTACTAAAAGTAGACTTTAAAGCATAAAATTCGCAGTTTTTGGTCTTTTAAGTTTTATAGAGATAATGGAGAAATTTTTTTAATTAAATTTGGAGAGAAATATGAAAAAAAGTATTTTGTTAGCATCCGTATTAGCAGCCTCCTCATTCAGCGTCAACGCAGCAGAAATTAAATTTGTTTGCTATCAAGATTCGAATGAGTGTGATGTTTTAGAGCAGATGTCATCTGTTTGGGAGAACTCAACAGGGAATACAGTAAACTTTGAAGTAGTGGGCTATGATGTGGTTAGAGATCAACTTGAAAACCAACTAGAAGCTGGTTCTGCGCCAGACGTAGCACGTATTACTAATCTAGGTGGGCTGAATCAGTATTACCTTGACCTAACACCATACGTTGATGCTGGTGTATGGGAAGCTAACTATGGTGCTACATTGCCGTGGTATAGAAAGCCATCTGGAGACAATGGAATTTATGGTTGGCAAACACAGTTAACGGTTACTGGCCCATATGTAAACGTCACTATGTTTGAAGATGCTGGCGTAGATATGCCAGAAGAGGGCGCTACTTGGGACGATTGGGCTGATGCTCTAAGAGTCGTGAAGTCTGAACTTGGTTTAACTGCTGGTTTAGCAATGGACAGAACTGCTCATAGATGGGCTGGACCTGCTTTTTCTTATGGCGCTAAATTCCATGAGAATGGTGTTCCAATCCTAGTTGATGATGGCTTTAGAAGCTTTGCAGAAACATTTGTAGGATGGCATGAGGAGGGCTTAATGCCTGCTGAAGGTTGGCCTGCAGGAGCTGGTACAGCTTATAGAAATGCAGCACCTCTGTTCCTAGATGGGACAGTTGCTATGCATATGTCTGGTTCATGGATGTTGAATAACTATGATACAAATATTACTGACTTTGAGTGGAAAGTAGTTCCAATCCCTTGTGGTGATGGAGGTTGTGGAGCAATGCCAGGTGGTTCTGGAATTGTTGCCTTTAATTCGACTAAACATCCAGAAGTTGCAGCATCTTTCGTTGACTTTATGTCACAAGCTGGAAGAGCTGGCTATTTTGCGGCCAATACAAGAAATATTACTGCTCACCAAGGTCTACAAAAGGCAGGAATTGACTATCCTGGTGTAAGCCCAAGAGTTTCTGAAGGGCTTTCAACTTTTGCAGCTAATGCTGGTAAAGCAGCCGAGTCTACGCCACAGGCGTATTGGTTCCAAGGTTACAACAAGAACTTTGCCATTTACGGTATTGTTCCTGACTACATCACTAAAGCGATTACAGGTGAAATGAGTCTAGATGACGCTTTGGCAGCAATTGATGCTGACGTAGCGGCAAAGATAGCTGAGTAGTAATTATTCAGTTATACTAAAGTTCTAAACTTTAAGGCCGTCTCTTGAGGCGGCCTTAATTTTATTTAAAATTCAACCCTGATAATGTTTGAGTCTGTTCTAAATCTTAATAGTTGGTTTCTGTTCTTTACTGTTTATCTTTTGATTGGCTTTGTGCTCTCAAAAGAAGTCTACGGCTTTGTACCGAAAATCATGTCTAGTATTGGTTGGCCAATAGAATTTACTCAAAAGTTATTCGGTACTAAATCACTACCTTATTTATTTTTATTTCCAAATATTCTGATATTTGGTCTATTTACTTTTCTTCCATTGTTTATGAATTTTGGATTTTCAGTAACCGATGGAACAAGCATAAACTTTGAATCTCGAGACTTCTCTGGTCTAGATAACCTTGCAAGAATTACACAAGAAGTTCAAATTGATACTGGCGGTATCAATGTTGAGAATGATAAATTTCAAGCGGCTCTTTATGACACCTTTGTGTTTGTCATTCTTCAAGTTCCAATTATGATTCTCATTGCACTATTCACTGCAATAGTTCTCAATAGAGAGATTATTGGAAGAGGTTTTTGGAGGGCTGTGTTTTTTTATCCAGTCATGCTCAGTCCAGTTGTTGTTGCCTTTTTATGGACACTTATTTTAAAGAGACAGGGAATGCTCTCCCAAACCTTAATAGATTGGAATTGGATTAGCGAGCCAATACAATGGCTAGTCGACCCTTCATGGACCATGTTTTGGTCTATCTTTGTTTATACATGGGCTCATATGGGCTTTTATATGCTGATATTACTGGCTGGTCTACAGTCTATTCCAAGAGATTTGTATGAGGCTGCACAAATGGATGGAACCTCTGAGAGAAGAGTGTTTTGGCGAATTACACTCCCTCTATTGATGCCAATCTTGCTAGTAGTGACAGTGCTCTCCCTCATTAAAGCCGTTCAGGCATTTGAGGAGTTGTATGCTCTCCAAGTAGGATGGGTTTCACTTGTATCGTATATTGTAGAGAACGCTGGAATTAGAGGGCAAAAAACATTCTTTGGTTTGGGCATTGCTGCAATGGCGTCCTTAATTGTAGCACTCATATTGATTATTCTTTCTTTGCTGCAGTTCTATTTAACTAGGAGGCAGGTCAAGTTATGACAGATGTCATTAAATTTTTTACTAGAAGACAAGGAAAGAAGAAAGCCAGCCTGACTGACTGGATTTCTTATGGTTTTCTAATTCTTGGATTTTTAATCATATTTTTACCGGTTTTGTGGTTAATAATGAATTCCGTTAAATCGCAATTCCTACTTCAAAAATATGACACTAATTTTCTTCCAATGGATTACGAGCGTGTTGCAAGAGCAACGACCTATGGTCCAGACGGAAAAGACATCCTGATTATGAAAGATCTTGAGCCTTGGGTCATGTTTTGGAAAAATTTAGATGATGAAGAGAAAGCTGAAAAAGATGTTATTGGCTACATTCAAAACTTTAGTGGTAATGAGTATTACGCCTTAAGGTCACACTTTGGCTTGGTATCTGTTTTTGCAAAAGACTTAATAGCTGATCAGAATTTGCCTGAATGGCTCATTAAGTATCCGAGTATGTTTCCTAGCGCAAAAAAAGACTATGACCCACAGTCCATTGTTGACACATTAAATAATGAAGACGCTAGATTGTTATCAGAATATCTTGGTCTTAAGCCATACAAGGCAAATGGATTTACTGCTCAAATCCTGGTCTCTATGCCAGACCCTGAGACAGGGGAGCTAGTTGAGTATTCAGTAAGCCGAATAAATCCAACCAAGGATACCGTTAACGCTAGACTTGTTTCTGATCCAAAAAGAGGCATCACAAAGCTTAATCAAAATGAAATCATTATTAATAAGAGTTTAAAACCATCTTGGATTAATTATACGGATCCACTTACCAAAAAAGCTTTAGGAAGTTTTGATGCAGTTAGGTGTCTGAATAACTCTGTATTTGTCACAATTGTAGCCACAATCATTACTTTACTAATCAACTCGATGGCTGCTTTCGCTTTGTCAAAGTATCGCTTTAATGGGCAAATTGTATTCTTTGTGATTATCTTGGCAACGTTAATGGTGCCAGCATCTGTTCTCATTGTTGGAATCTTTAAGATGGTTACCATGACGGGATTATCTGGCTCTCTCTGGGGGGTTATTATCCCGGGGGCTGCGACACCCACCGGGGTCTTTATGTTGCGGCAGTACATGCTTACAATTCCAGATGAGCTTCTTGAAGCAGCTAGGATGGATGCGGCTAGTGAATGGACCATTTATTGGCGCATTATATTTCCATTGGCGCTTCCTGCGATAGCTGTTCTTGGTATTCTCTCAATTATATGGCGTTGGAATGATTTAATACTTCCAATGATAGCAGTTTCAACAACAAAAGCTGCCTACACTATTCAGCTTTGTTTGCTAGACTTTAACGGCGAGTATATTGCAAGAGAGCACTATGCATTGGCAATGACAGTGGTTAGTTTGATTCCTACTACGCTTGTCTTTGTTTTCCTTCAAAAGTACATTACAACAGGTATTGCCTCAACAGGCATGAAATAAATTATGGCAAATCTAAAACTTATTGATATTAAAAAATCTTACGGCAAAACTGAAGTCATCCATGGACTCGATCTAGAGGTTCTAGATGGAGAATTTTGCGTTCTGGTTGGACCGTCCGGTTGTGGTAAGTCAACGCTTCTAAGAATGATAGCTGGGCTTGAAGCAATAACGGAAGGGTCGATATTAATTAATGACGAAAAAGTGAATGACATTTCAGCTGCCAAAAGGGGGCTAGCTATGGTATTCCAATCTTACGCTCTATATCCTCATATGACGGTCCGTCAAAATCTTGCTTTTGGTCTTGAGAATCTTAAGCTAGATAAAGATGATATTGAACAGAGAATTACTAAGGCTGCTAACCAGTTAAGGATGGAGGATTACCTTAAAAGGAGGCCTGGTCAACTTTCAGGTGGTCAAAGACAGCGAGTTGCAATTGGCAGGGCTATCGTTAGGGAGCCGTCAATCTATCTATTTGATGAACCCCTATCAAATCTAGATGCTGAGCTACGAGTGGCTACTCGAGTTGAACTTAAAGCGCTTCATGCAAGGCTCGGCAATACAATGATCTATGTGACTCATGATCAAGTCGAAGCAATGACCATGGCCGATAAAATTGTAGTCATGCATGATGGCATTATTGAGCAAACTGGCTCGCCATTAGATTTATACAATAAGCCCGCTAATTTGTTTGTTGCAGGATTTATTGGCTCACCAAAAATGAATTTTTTAGACAGTTCTTTGTTGCCAGAGGACATTAAGAAGCTTGCTCCAAAAGGTGCAAGTACTTTTGGTATTAGGCCTGAACATCTAAAAATTCAAGACCAGAATGCTCTTCCTCTTGAAGTAAGAAGCGTCGAACAGTTAGGCTCAGATAGCTACCTTTATGGAGTAACCATCGATAAGCAAGAGATATCAATCAAGCTTAATAACCAAACCAGCATCAAGGGAGGCGAGTCTATCAAGGTAGGCTTTAATCAGAGTAACACCCACTGGTTTAATGAAAAAGGCGTTTCTCTTTAATTTTTGATTGTGTATCATCGTTTTAATTAGTTTTCAATCAAATTTATATGACCTCTAACAACCAATCAACGGTTTGGATTAAAAGACCTTTGGCAATCTTTGCAGAGAATGCTGAAGAAGGTATCGTTCTGCAGGGTCAAAAAATTTTAGAACTGGTTCCACTGGGTCAAAGCCCTAAAAGTCAAATTGATGAGATTTATGATGCTAGTGATAGTGTTTTACTTCCTGGACTCATAAATACACATCATCATTTTTATCAGACACTGACAAGGGCTTATCCTGAGGCTTTAAATAAAGAGCTTTTTCCATGGCTTAAAAGTCTGTACAAGGTTTGGGCAAACATTCAGCCTGAAATGATAGCGGTATCAACTGAACTTGCATTATCAGAACTATTGTTGTCAGGTTGCACCACTGCAAGTGATCATCATTATTTGTTTCCAAGTCAACTTGAGAGTGCTATTGATATTCAGGTTGAGGAAGCTAAAAAATTAGGGATGCGGGTTGTTTTAACGAGAGGCTCGATGAGTCTTGGAGAAAAAGATGGAGGTTTGCCACCTCAGTCTGTTGTTCAAACTAAAGAGCAAATCCTATTCGACAGCGAACGCCTTATTAAAACCTATCATGATAGTAGTGAAGGCGCAATGACCCAAATCGCTCTTGCTCCATGCTCTCCTTTCTCAGTTACTACTGAATTGATGATTGAAACTGCTCAGCTTGCCAAGCAGTATGATGTAAGGCTTCACACCCACCTAGCAGAGACGATAGATGAAGAAAATTTTTGTTTAGAAAAGTTTGAGTTAAGAACAGTTGACTACCTTGAGAGTGTGGGTTGGTTGTCTGATCGAACTTGGCTCGCTCACGGGATACATTTTAATAAAGAAGAGATACAAAAATTAGGTCAGGCAGGTGTCGGTATTTGCCACTGTCCGAGTTCTAATATGATGCTAGCTTCTGGCATATGCCATAGTCTCGAGCTTGAAGATGCTGGCTCTACTATTGGTCTTGGTGTGGATGGTTCTGCTTCGAATGATGGATCTAATATGATTGCTGAGCTGAGGCAAGCAATGTATTTACAGCGTCTGCGTTATGGCGCGTCCAAGATTACCCACCAAAAAGCCTATCATTGGGCCACCAAAGGCTCTGCTGCGCTTCTAGGAAGGGATGATATTGGTGAGATTGTAGTTGGTAAACAGGCAGATTTAGCACTCTTTAAGCTTGATGAAATAAGATTCTCCGGCAGCCATGATGCTTTAGCAGCATTACTCCTATGTGGTGCGCAAAAGGCAGACAGAGTTATGGTTGCTGGAAATTGGAAGGTTATTGATGGTCGTATTATTGGTCAAGATAGCTCTGAATTGATGAGCCGTCATAGTGATGCTGCCAAACAATTGCGTCAACTATCTAGCCTATAGTTTTTTCTTAAAATAGTCGTTGACTTGCCATATAGAGTTATTTATAATTTAAACTTGAATATTGTTACATAAATCAAGTTAAGTATGAATACAGCAAATCATGGAGGCGCCAGAAAGGGTGCTGGCCGCAAAAAAAACTCAGGTAGTTTTAAAGAAGAAACAAAGGTTATTAGGGTCCCTGTTAGTTTAGTTAATGCTATTAATCCTATCATTGAAATCTATAAATCTCAGGTTAAGTCTGATGTCGAGGTGCTTTTAGCTCATGATAATCCAACTGAATTGTCAATTCCAATTTTTACCTCTAGAGTTCAGGCAGGATTTCCTTCTCCAGCAGATGACCATTTGGAGGATACGCTTGATTTGAATACACATTTAATTCATCATAAGGAGGCTACATTTTTTGTAAAGGCTCAGGGTGACTCGATGATGGGTGTAGGTATTCAGCAAGGAGATATTTTGATAGTTGACAAGTCTTTAACTGCCAAAAGTGGAAAGATAGTGATTGCAGTTGTTGACGGTGAGTTTACTGTTAAGCGCCTACATAAATACAAAGGAAATATAACCCTTAAGGCTGAAAATCCTGATTTTAAGGATATTAAAATTGGTGGCGATGATGAGCTGATTATATGGGGTGTTGTGACATCAGTGATTCATCAGTATGAGTAACCGAACCAAGTTTGCATTAATCGACTGCAATAACTTCTATGCTTCCTGTGAAAGGGTGTTTGAACCTAAACTAGAGGGAAAGCCCATTGTTGTTCTTTCTAATAATGATGGATGCATTATCGCTCGGTCTAATGAAGCCAAAGCTCTAGGCATTAAAATGGGAGCGCCTTTTTTTAAAGTTAAGAACTTAGTGGCTAAGAATAATGTTGTAGTCAAATCTTCAAACTACCCTTTGTATGGAGATATGTCTTCTAGAGTAATGAAGATTATTGGAGAATACTCACCGGTTCAGGAGATTTATTCTATCGATGAAAGTTTTATAGAGTTGGAAAGACTCCCATTTAATTTAATGAGTCATATGCAGTCCTTAAGGCAGCGAGTTAAAAGCTGGACAGGAATTCCAGTATGTGTTGGCATTGGAAGCACCAAAGTTTTAGCAAAGCTTGCGAATCGTATTGCTAAAAAATACTCAAGATTCAATGGTATTTTTGATATAGATGATTTACCCTATGATAGGTACTGCAAGCTATTACAGTCTATTGAAGTAGGAGATTTGTGGGGTGTAGGAAGTCAAAGCGCTAAAAAACTAAACCGTATTGGTATTCACACTAGCTATGATTTTTATAAAGCTGATGTAGGCATCATTGAGACTCTTTTAGGAGTTAATGGAAAGAAAGTTTATCAAGAGCTTTATGGTAACTCATGTATTCCTATTGAGGTTATTCCTCCAACAAGACAACAAATTGTCTCCTCACGTTCTTTTGGCTCTGATTTAAAGGACTTTGATGAATTAAATCAAGCGCTCACTAATCTGACTAGAAAAGCCGTTAATAAGTTGAATAATCATAAACTTGCAACAACAACCATTACTGTTTTTATTTATACGAATCCACACAAGAAAGATAAGCCCTATGTTCATTTATCAAAAACAGTAGGCATGACCAGTGCTATTCAGGATGAATCTCAAATTATCCCTCTAGTAGCACAAATACTAAGACTCATTTATAAGCCTGGACACTCCTTTTATAAAGGGGGTTTGGTGTTAGCTAATTTAACCAAAGACTATCAACAGCAGGATCTCTTTTCAGTCAATCAAAATCCTAAAATAGAGTCATTCAAGCTTCAAAAATCTAACACAATACGAGGTGTTAATAAAAAGTTTAAAGAGTCAATTAAATATGCCAGCGAATTGGGAAATAATCGTTGGCTTCCAAGGGCTGAGTTTAGGTCCAATAGATATACGACAAACTGGTCTGAATTGCTAATAATCTAAAAAATGATCTTGTTGAGGTTTTTTTGTAAGCAAGACTAGACAAGTTTGTGACAAATTGTAATAGTTTGATATATATATAAAATATAATAGAAGCGATTGCAATTCATCAGGAGGGAGAAAAGGTTGTGATGAAGCAACTAGCAATAATTGATGATGATCCAGAAATTCTAAAGCTTTTAGAGCAATATCTAACAAAAAATGGGTTCGAGGTTAGGGCTTTTACTGATGGCGAAAGTTTTTTAAAAGAAGACGAAAGCAACTTCAGTTTAATTGTTTTGGATATAGGGCTTCCAGGTATAGATGGCCTTGAAGTTTGCAAGAGGGTGCGTCAAAATTCAAATATACCTATTATTATGCTGACAGCAGCAAGCGACGATCTTGACCGAATATTGGGTTTGGAATTAGGTTCAGATGACTACATGGGTAAGCCATTTAACCCTAGAGAGCTCCTTGCAAGAATCAAAGCTCTTTTGAGACGCTCTGAAATAAAAGAAGAGGATGTTGATAATAATATAGTGATGAACTACGCTGCAAGAAGTGCATTTATTGGTGGTCAAGAGTTAGAACTAACTGGAACAGAATTTGACCTTCTTTGTGTCTTTCATAAACAAATTGGCACAGTTCTGAGTAGGGATGAAATTGGAGAAATGTTGCATGGTAGAAAGGTTGACCCTTTGGATCGCTCGATTGACACTATTGTCAGTAGACTAAGACATAAATTAAGCGCTCATTTCGATGGAGAAATTATTCAAAGTGTTAGAGGCAAGGGCTATGTTCTTCTGCTAAAAAGTTGAGTAGAGTGATAACTTTTATATCTCGTTTTATGCCTAAAACTGTCGTTGGCAGAATGACATCAGTTTTATTTGTTGGAATTTTTCTGGCGCAAATCCTGGGCGCTTGGCTATGGGTAGGGCAGCTTCAAACTTCAGAAAGAGAGACGATGGTTGAGGTCTCTCAGGCCATGGGTGCTCGAATTGCTCAGACTGTCAAATTCTTTGGAGAGCTCCCAAAAGAATATCGCCATATTGTCCTTGATCAGCTCAGAGATATGGGTGGAACTCGATTTTTTGTTTCAGTCAATAAGCGTTACATTGATTTAATACCAATTCAAGAATCTCAATTCTCTACTTTGGTTCGAAAAAACTTACAGAAGAGTATGGCTGCTCAAATTGGTCAAATCGACAATATGCAAATTATTTTTGTTGACTTTGACAATCTAAAAATACTAACGGGTGATAATTTAATGGTTTCTCTTTCACCCGAATGGAAAAGATTCACACTTCTAGAGCCTGGCGATAAAAGCCCTTTTGTGGTCATTCAGTTTCCAGTTGATGATGATGAATGGATGTATTTAACGACTGTAGTTCCAAATGGTGAGTTGTTATTGGGTTTTGATTGGATTAGTGGCGAGAGAATTTTTAACCTTTTAGCGGTTTCCTTAACAGTTCTTCTTCTCACTTTTTTATTTGTGAGGTGGCTTGTCACACCACTTAAAACTTTAGCTCATCAAGCTGACCTCCTTGGTAAAGGGCGCAATCCCCGTCAAATGGAAGAAATAGGCTCCAAAGAGATGGTTGCAACGATTGGAGCGTTTAATTCGATGGCAAGACGCATCCAAAAATTTATTGCAGAACGAGAGAGGTCGTTTGCAGCTATATCTCATGACTTAAAAACGCCACTAACCAGAGTTCGTTTAAGGGTCGAGCAGATTGATGATAGCCCTGTAAAAGAAGACTTAATTGGTGATTTAGATTATCTTGAATCGATGGTCAAAGGAAGCTTAAAAATTATGACAGATGGTATTGAGCATGAAAATACTTCTACCGTTGAATTAACAACACTTCTGGCAGCAATTCTTAAAAAAGAGGAAATCACTGGATTGCCAATAAAAATTGAATTTAATAAAACAATCTCAATGAAGGGAAGAGCTATGGCAATCGAACGTCTTTTTTCAAATCTGATTAATAATGCATTGAGTTATGGTAAGAGCGTCGAGGTCACTGGCCAAAAAAAGAGAACGGGTATATACATTCAAATTAAAGATAGAGGGCCAGGATTAAGCGACGTAGAGAAGGCCAATGTCTTTAAGCCGTATTATCGGATAGATCATGAATTAACTGAATCTCACTCTGGGCTTGGTCTTGGAATTGCGAGGAGTATTGCAAACATTCATGGCGGTGAGCTAGAGCTTCGAGATCGATCAGGTGGTGGGCTCGTTGTAGAAGTTTACTTTCCAGTTTGATGAATTCAAAAAGAGATCCAGTCTTTAAAGATAAAGGCTTCCTTATTAATCATGCCAGCTCGATTATGGATTTTTATCATCCGAGATGTATTGATTATGATTTGGGAGGTTTTTTTCATCATTTTAGAGATGATGGGAGTATTTATGATTCTAGCACCAGGCATTTGGTCAGCAGCACAAGATTTATCTTTAACTACTCAATGGCATCAATCCATCTAAAAAATGATAAATATTTCGACATTATTCGTCATGGGATAGATTTTTTGAGAAATACTCACCTTGATACACAAACGGGCGGGTATGCATGGATTTTAGAGAATAGTGATATTAAAGATTCTACTAACTATTGCTATGGATTAGCTTTCGTTTTGTTGTCTTATTCGACTGCCTATAAGGCAGGAGTTCTTGAGACTAAAAATTATATTGGAGAAACTTTTGACCTAATGGAGAAGTATTTTTGGCAAAATGACTATGAACTCTATGCTGACGAGATTAGTGCTGATTGGACTCAGGTATCAAATTATCGTGGACAGAACGCAAATATGCATTCTTGCGAGGCCTTAATTGCTGCTTTTGAGGCTACAAACAATACAAAGTATCTTGATAAAGCTTTAATTATTGCAGACAATATTTGTAATAGACAAGCGGAGCAAGCTGATGGCTTGATTTGGGAGCATTACAATGTCAATTGGGAGATTGATTGGACTTTCAATATAGATAAGCCGAATGACTTATTTAGACCGTGGGGTTTTCAAGTTGGACACCTAACTGAATGGTCAAAACTACTCTTAATTCTTGAGCGATATGTAAGTGAAGACTGGCTTCTTCCTAGGGCTGTAGAGCTTTTCGAAGACGCTGTTGAAATGGGTTGGGATGCAAAAAATCTAGGGCTGTATTATGGCTTTGCCCCAAATGGAGACGTATGTGATTCAGATAAGTATTTTTGGGTTCAGGCTGAGTCATTTGCAGCTGCAGCGTTGTTAGCAAACCGAACCAAAGATAATAAGTATTGGGATTGGTATAAAAGGATTTGGATTTTCAGCTGGAAACATATGATTGACCATGAGTATGGTGCTTGGTTTCGCATTTTAGATGCGAATAATAACAAATATGGCAATCTAAAGAGTCCCGCTGGTAAGACAGATTACCATACAATGGGCGCTTGTTACGAGGTCTTAAATGTAATTTAAGATGCTTTTTTGGTTATTGGAAGCAGAATAATAAGTGATGTTCCTTTTTTGTTAGAGGTCAATGTTAGTTCACCTTCATGGAGTTCGATAATTGTTTTAGCTATTGACAAGCCAAGGCCACTACCATGACTATTTGTTTCTGTGTCATGAAAAAATCTATCAAAGATATTTGGAAGTAGTGCTGGTTTTATTCCATTACCATCATCCCTAATAGTAAGTTCAGCATTACCATTTTTTTGTTTAAGGCTGACCTGAACCAAACCACCCTTAGGGCAACCATATAAGAGCGCATTATCGATAAGATTGTCTATAGCCTCACTTAGAAAAGTTTCGCTTCCTTGAATTACTAGTTGGTTGTCCTTACAATCGAGTGAAAGGTATACATTTTGCTTATCAGCCCTAAGAGCAAATTTAGTTAAAACCTCTTGAGTAAGCTTCACAAGATTAAGCTGTTTAAATTCTGATTTAATTGATCTTTGTGAAATATGTTCCATTGACAATAATTGTTGAGTTAGCCTTGAAGTTTTTTTGGCCGCTTCTGCAACATCCTTAACTCTTGATTTCATACTTGAAAGAGTCTTAGATCGTTCAGCTGCCTCGGCTTGACTTTGAATTCCAGCTATTGGATTTCTTAATTGATGAGCTGCATTTGCAATAAAATCATCTTTTTCAGTAAATGCTTTTCTTAACTGACTAAATAAACTATTCATCGATTCTAGAAGACTGGAGACTTCCGTTGGAACAGTTCGCTTGATTTCTCTAATATCATCGGCAGATCTTTTTCTTATTGCCCTTTGAAGTTCTAGAAGGGGTTTGAGTCCAAACTGAACACCAAACCAAACACACAGTCCAGTTGAAAGAACCATAATGAGCATCGTAACAAATGCATCACTTGCAAGCTCTAAAAGAAGCTGTCTTTGACCTAGTCTGGTTTGCCAAACATAAATATTGACCCATCCTGGAATGTCTTTTGAAGAGATAAATTCTCTTGAGAAAATTACTCTTACATCTTGGTCTCTATAGATAGAGTCATAATAAATTGGTTGGTAAGGCTTTATTTCTGCTTGGTTGGGTAATTCAGGTGGGTTCGAGTAACCGACAAAAAGAGTATTAGTTTCGTCTCTAACTTGATAAAAGATTTGATCATTTAATGAATCAGTTAGTGTTTCTAAAAGTTGTTCAGTTAATAGGTCTCCGTCTCTTAAGACAGCATCTCTTAATATAACTTGAGAAATTGTGTGAAGTAGGTTGTCAAAGATTTCTTGAGATTTTTTTTGTGAGTCAAAGTATAGTGCAACAGTACCTATAGACATAATAACCAATAATGGAATTATTATTACAAGAAGCAGCCTGCTTCTTAATGATAAGGTTTTATCTTCACTCATTCTGCTAAATCATCCATCATGTATCCAATGCCTCTAGCAGTTGTAATTTTAATGTTATATTTTGAGAGTGTTTTTCTTAGGCGAGATACACTGATTTCAATTGCATTGGCATTTACATCTGCTCCAACACCATATTGGGTATCAACAAGATGTGACTTAGAAATATATTGACCTTTTTTGTTTAATAGGATTTCAAACAAAGTTAATTCTCTTCTGTTTACTGTGATCTCGAAGTTTTTATAAAAAATTCTTCGTGAATTCCTGTCAAATTCTATTTTTCCAATTTTTTCACGAGGTGCTAAAACTGGATTGATCCTTCTTGATAGGGCTCGTATACGCGCATCTAATTCATCCATCTTAAAAGGTTTGACTAGGTAATCATCGGCACCAGCATCAAGCCCAATGACTCGATCTCTTGTAGCACCTCGAGCCGTTAAAATAATAATTGGGAAGATTTGTTTACGTTTTCTAATATTTTTTGTTAGTGAAATTCCATCCATACCTGGAAGATTGATATCAATAATTGCGAGATCAGCGCCTTCATACTCAAGGTGTTGGTCAGCGAAACTACCATCAATGAAATAATCAACTGAATGTCCCTCATCCAAAAGAACCTTTTGAATCCCTTGGGCAAGCATTTGATTATCTTCTACCAGCACAATTCTCATTTCAAATTTAACCCTCCAAAAAAAAGTATAAATGAATTTAAATATCTAAATAGATTCATTTATCATCTGGAAAGCTTCCTGACAGCTAAAAAATCTATTATGGCTAGATTAAGTTTTTGAAATATTTGATAATATTTTTTTTCACTATATGATTAGGGGTCATGAAAAAGACTTTAAATTTAAGGGTTAAGACTGCTTCTTTGCTTTTTTCTATTCTGTTAATTATTATAAATAGTTCATCCGCAGCAACAGACTATCAAGGACAGCTGATTAAGTGGGTTGTTCCTTTTTCCGCTGGAGGTGGTGCTGACGTATTGGCAAGATTTTATGCTCCTTTACTCAGTGAAAATTTACCAGGAAATCCAGATGTTGAAGTAATTAATATGCCTGGAGCTGGCTCAACAAAAGGTGCCAATTGGTTTAGCTCAGAAGCTCCAATAGACGGAAAAGTTATTTTTTCTACATCTGGTTCTACTCAATTTCCTTTTTTACTCGACGACCCAAGAGTTAAATATAACTACAATGATTGGGAAGTAATACTGGCCTCATCAACTGGAGGAGTGGCTTATCTTCCCTCTGATTTGGGAGCCCTTTGGAAAGAGGATTTAGAGTCAGCTTTAGACGTTAATTTTGTTTTTGCATCACAAGGTCCAACTCGACTCGATCTTGTTCCTCTGTTGGCTTGGAGTATGCTGGGTATGAATGTTGAGCCTATTTTTGGAATTAAGGGTAGAGCTGATGGTCGTCTAATGTTTGAACAAGGGTATGTCAATATCGACTATCAAACCTCATCATCCTTTTTAGCTAAGGTGACACCTCTTGTTGAAAAGGGTGATGCAATACCAATTATGACATGGGGGATTTTAGACGACAATGGCAACATTATTCGAGACCCAAACTTCCCAGACATTCCAACATTTCGTGAGGTTTATATAAAGGTCCACAATGAAGAGCCATCAGGTAGTGCTTGGGATGCTTGGAAGGCCTTCTTTATTGCTGGCTTTTCCGCACAAAAAATGGTTGTTATAAACAAAAATACTGATGATGAGATTATTGATTTATTTGCTCAAGCATTTGAAGTTATTATTAATCAGAAAAACTTTTCACAGATCTCTAGAAACTATCTAGGTGTTTATCCCCAGTCTACCGGTTTGAAGGCTATCAAATTTAAAGAAAGAGCTACTCAGATAGACCCTGTCGCAATTTCTTGGGTTAAAAATTGGCTAAATGATAGCTACAATTTAAATTTGTAATCCAAAAAAAAT
>Ga0207964_1000076_pt1 | contig 37236 bp, 34 predicted proteins | sample Knorr_S23_td_250_FD_185608 | JGI IMG/M metagenome (GOLD analysis project Ga0207964, IMG submission 185608) | Marine microbial communities from Southern Atlantic Ocean transect - Knorr_S23_td_250_ad_251m_LV_A (SPAdes) (version 2) | ecosystem: Environmental > Aquatic > Marine > Oceanic | place...
ATCCCCAACATCACCACGAACGTTGTTGGTAAAATCACTGCTCAGATGAACATTGGCATGCAAGCCAACGCCCAAACCTAAACGAAAACGCTCATTCAAGCGATAGTAAGGAATAGCTTCTAACTCATAACGTGAAAATGTGATATCACCATTTGAGGCTACTGCTGCATCCCAATGATACTGAGCATTAAGCTGTACAATAAAATCATCATTAATATCGTATTCTATACCACCACCAAGATAAGCTAATGAACCGGCATCAAGGTTGTTGGTACTGCCATCTAAATATTCCACGCGGCCGACTTTGTCACCACCATGTGTGATACCACCGATAATAGATAAACGGAAGTTATCCGATATTCCCGTAGAATATGTAGTATTTGCGAAACTAAACATTGATATAAATAAGAGTGAAGCAAGTCCAAATTTTTGCATAGTGTAAATTCCTTTTAAATTAAACTGTGTTAATAAGATCAATATATAAATTTGATTGATCTTAATCCTTAAAAATTCCCTCTTAAAAAATCAAATAACTTTAACCTCCCTTTTTCCTTTAAATGTTACTCTGACCATCTTTCCCACCATAACCTGAAGGTAGGCCATTAGTCCGGTTTATTTTGATATACGGGGAAAATTATTTAATATCAAATAGTTAGCTCGATCAGCTGTACCTCGCCTTTTCTATCCATTGCCAATGGTTTTCTGGTCTGTGGTCACTGGGCATAAGCTGGGCTAGTTTTGCTCTATTTGGTTGCGTGAATAGCACTGTAAATAAAACCAAAAACCTTTTTATGGGGTAGAATAAACCATGGGCAATTTTTAAATTTAGGGCGATTGTTAATATGATGCTTACCATTATTTCTCCAGCCAAAAAGTTGGACTATAGCCAATCGGCACAGGTTCAACGCCACAGCCAACCACAGCTGTTGGAGCATTCGGAGTTGCTGTCGGAGGGGTTAAAAAATCTATCGCCTCAGGATATCTGTTCTCTGATGGGACTCAGCGATAAACTGGGCGCACTTAACTATGAGCGCTTTCAGGCTTGGAGTAGACCTTTTACCGTAGATAATGCCAAGCAGGCGGTACTGGCGTTTAAGGGCGATGTCTATCAGGGTTTGGATGCGGACAATATGAGCGCGGAGTCTCTGGATTGGGCACAGGATAGGCTGCGAATCCTCTCTGGTCTGTATGGACTATTGCGCCCTTTGGATTTGATGCAGCCCTATCGGTTGGAGATGGGCACTAAGTTTGCCAATAGCCGCGGCTCTGATCTCTATCAATTTTGGGGCGGAATTATTACCGATGAGCTCAATAAGCTGTTGTCGACTTCGTCTAAATCTGTGCTGGTTAATCTGGCCTCTAATGAGTATTTTAAGGCGGTGCAAGCTAAGCAGATTAAGGGCGAAATTGTGACGCCTGTGTTTATGGATAAGAAGGCGGATAAATTTAAGATTATTAGCTTTTTTGCCAAGCGCGCACGGGGCTTAATGGGCGCCTTTATTATCAATAATCAAATCACTGAGGTCGAACAGCTTAAGGCTTTCGATGCCGATGGCTATCGCTTTAATAAGGCGATGAGTGAGGGCAATAAGTGGGTGTTTTGTCGCGATCAGCAGTGATGCTAGTAAGCATAGTCCAAGGCTAAGCTGATAAAAATCACCATTCCGACTCGATGGTTGTTTAGGAAGGCTTTAAAACAGCCCTCGGGGTTACGCTGTCTGGCGTGAAGATGTTGAGCGATAAAATAACCCGCCGCAATCACTAGCCCTGCGGCAAAAATCCATCCGCGATTAAAATAAGCCCCAGCACTGGCCAATAGTATCAACATAGCTATTTGCAGGAGGGCAATAATCAATAGATCCCCTTTGCCAAATAGAATCGCTGTGGATTTGATACCTATTTGTAAGTCGTCGTCGCGATCTACCATGGCATAGTAGGTATCAAAGGCGACAGTCCAGCAGACAACGGCGGCAAAAACTAGCCACAGTCCTGACGGCAGTGCCTGCTGTTGTGCCGCAAATGCCATGGGCACCGCCCATGCCCATGCCATGCCCAAACCGAGCTGGGGTAAATGGGTGACACGTTTTAGAAAGGGATAGGTTGCCGCCAACGCCGCCCCTGCCACGGCGAGTATTAGGGTCATTGGGTTGGTCATTAGCACTAGGGCTAGGGCGGTTAGTAATAAGGCAAAAAATAGTACTAATGCGCGGTTAGGCAATATCTCTCCGGTAACTAGCGGCCTGTGTTTGGTGCGCTCTACAGCGCCGTCTACGCGGCGGTCGGCATAGTCGTTAATAACACAGCCGGCGGCGCGCATACAGATAACGCCCAAGGTAAATATGGCAAAGTTGGCTAATGAGGGGTGCCCGTCGGCAGCCAACCACAGTGCCCAATAGGTGGGCCATAATAGTAGGAAGGTGCCTATGGGTTTGTCGAAGCGCATTAGACGCACCCAAGGGTTGGCTTTTATTTTGTTGATCATTTGCATTCTGTATCTCGCCAGCATTTTGGGCTAATTATAGGGCTTGAAAGTCGGCAAAAAAACTTCGCTTACTAGCAGTGGTTTGTTATCTAGACGAAACACGGATCTTCGCCCCCAAGCGGATGTATCTGCTGTGTTTAAGAAGGCGGCTAGGTTGTTGCTTGTAAAGCGCGCAATTTGAACGGGTTCACGGGTCATATTGGGGTCTTTAAATAGTAGAGCTCCCAGCGGTCGATTGTCCAAGTGTCGCAGTTTGCGCAGTCTGCCAGTCAATGTGGTTAGGGGCAGTACGCTTCTGGCGTAGACCCAAGGCTGACCAGCGCCCTTTAGGATAACTTCACGAATCAGTGCCTTTCTTCTACTGCTCAGGTTTAATGCCTGTCGCTCGGAGAGTTTGGGAAATGCCAGCCCTTGCTTGATGACTTTAACGGATAAATCACCGGCACAGAGTCGTTGTAGTCGCGCGGTTAAAGATCCTCTATCTGCCAGCCAGTCTCGCCAATAGGCTGGCACCTGATAATCTGTATCAGACAACATTAGACGCCATACGGGCTCTTCACAAATTGGATAAACAAAGGATGTTGACGACAAAACAGTTATATTCCCACTGGATAGATTTTAGAACTGCCTTCGGGTTGGGTACGAAAGCGTTTGTATTCCCACTGGTACTGTTGCGGAGCCAGTGCCACTATGGCTTCAACGCCGGCGTTCATAGCTTGCAGACTCAGCTGTTGGTCGTCACTGTAAATTGCTGGATCAGCCGGTAAAAAATGTAGCCGCCAACCCCCTTTTTCACGCAGGGCACAGCAGAAAACGGCTCGACTGGAGGAGCGATTGAGGAGATTGTGGGCAAGTGTCATGGTCAGTGCTGGCACATTAAAAAATGGTGCAAAGTCGCCGCTATTTACGGCGGGCTGTTGGTCGGGCAGTATAGCCGCCATCTCTCCCCTGTAGAGCGCCTTAAGCAGTGCAGCCACGCCTCGCACATTGGTGGGTACTAGGTTGGCGCCAGTTTTTTCTCTACAGCGTTTTATCCAATCACCTAATCTAGCTAATTTGGGCGGCTTGTAGAGTGTGGTCACGGTCGACTGCTTGGCAGCACAAAGCCCCATGACTTCCCAGTTGCCTTGGTGGGGCATCAGTAAGATGGTGCCGCCATCATCGTCAAGGGCTTGACGGAGATGGGCTTCGCCCTCAACAGCAACGATTTTTTGGTTCAACCAATCCGCCGATTTGCGCCACAGTCTCGGCGTCTCTAATAGGGTCTGCGCCAGATGGATCATGCGCGCTTTGGCAAGTTTTTCGACCTGCTGTTGTGAATAATCTGGGTAGCATAGGGCAATATTTAGTTTGGCTACCTGATAGGGCTTTGTCCCTAGTGCAGCCATAACTATGCCCTGAACAAGCCCCAGTAACCGCGCTATGCGCAACGGCAAATATGAGATTAGACGCAATGCGGTCAACGCTAGGATTGATTTCATAATTTACTGGGCAATTCTTGAAGTGGATGGTTGTGCACTTTTTTACCGCGTCTGATATCTGTCATTAAACTCTCCATAAACTCTCTATCTAGTAAAGTTTATCTGGGTCAGACTTCATTATATCCATAACTATGGCGCTAAAGTTGTCGAAATAATGACTTTTCAGGGTTTTTTACCTCTATCTTTATGATTCTGCACGTTTATAATTGCGCTCTTTCTATAAAAATATTATTTTTGGGTGATTTTTGTGGGCAATATGACAGCGGCTCCTGAAACTTTTCAAGAGCTAATTGCAATACTTCAAGACTTTTGGGCCAAACAAGGCTGCGTAATTATGCAACCCTTGGATATGGAGGTGGGTGCTGGCACCTTTCATCCGGCTACTTTCCTGCGCTCAATTGGGCCTGAAGCCTGGAATAGCGCCTATGTGCAGCCCTCGAGAAGACCCACTGATGGTCGCTACGGGGAAAATCCCAACCGCCTCCAACATTATTATCAGTTTCAGGTGGTTATGAAGCCGTCCCCTGATAATATTCAGGATCTCTATTTAGATTCTTTAAAAAAACTGGGCGTAGATCCCTTGATTCACGATATACGATTTGTTGAAGATAACTGGGAATCACCCACGTTGGGTGCCTGGGGTTTGGGCTGGGAAGTGTGGCTCAACGGTATGGAAGTCACCCAATTTACTTATTTTCAACAGGTGGGTGGTCTGGAGTGTTATCCAGTCACTGGCGAGATTACTTACGGCTTGGAGCGTATTGCTATGTACCTGCAGGGCGTTGATAGTATCTACGATCTTGTTTGGTCTAAGGGCCCTTCTGGGACTGTGACCTATGGCGATGTATTCCAGCAAAATGAGCGAGAGATGTCGGCATTTAATTTTGAACATGCGGATATTGAGTTTCTTTTCAAAGCCTTCGATCAGTATGAGCAGGATGCACAGCGCCTAATTGAAGCTAAATTGCCATTGCCCGCCTATGAGATGGTGATGAAAGCATCACATACCTTTAACTTATTGGATGCTCGCAAGGCTATTTCGGTTACCGAGAGACAGCGCTTTATTCTGCGTGTTCGAACTTTGGCGCGCGGTGTGGCGCAAGGTTATTTTGAGTCGCGCCTAGAAGCCGGCTTCCCTCTGGCAGATAAGGCAATAGCCCAAGAGGTTATAGCTCGACATCAGGGGGATGCAAAATGAGTGCAGATTTTCTAATTGAATTAGGTACCGAAGAGCTGCCACCAAAAGCATTACTTTCTCTATCTAAAGCATTTACCTCTGGGGTTGTTGATGGTTTGCGCGAGCGCGGTTTAAATTTTGCTGAGGTGCGATCTTTTGCCGCTCCACGCCGACTGGCCATTACTCTGACTGAGCTGGATACTAAAACACCGGATACTGATCTGGTTATTTGGGGGCCACCAACCAAAGTTGCCTTTGATGACCAAGGTAATCCATCTAGAGCGGCGGAAGCCTTTGCTAAAAAAAATGCGCTGGCAGTGGATAAGTTAGCCGATTTTGTCGAAAACGATGGCCAGCAGGATAAGCTCTGTGTACGTCGCACTGAAAGCGGTGTGCACACCAAGGATATTTTGGCGGAGATTATCAATCATTCTCTGGCTCAACTGCCCATTCCTAAGCGTATGCGTTGGGGAGATAAAAAAGACGAGTTTGTACGCCCTGTTCAATGGGCTGTTTTGCTGTTCGACGGCAAGGTCTGCAATGACCTTATTTTGGGTGTAACTGCCAGCGATAAGAGTCGCGGCCACAGATTCCACGCCAATACGGAAATAGCAATTAAGTCTCCGCAGTCCTACGAACAGCAGTTGCGAGACGCTTTTGTTATCGCCGATTTTGAAACCCGTAAACAAATTATCTCTGATGGCGTACACAGCTTAGCCAAACAGATAAATGGCCATGCACAGGTCGATGCAGACCTTCTTGATGAAGTGGCGGCACTAAATGAGTGGCCGGTGCCTCTTATGGGCAAGTTTGATAGTCACTTTTTGTCTGTACCTGCCGAGGCGCTGATCTCTTCAATGAAGGAGCATCAAAAATACTTCCACTTGGTGGATGATAATCAAAAGCTATTGCCTGCCTTTATCACTGTGGCCAATATTGAAAGCAAGGACCCCTCTCAGGTTATAGATGGCAACGAGCGGGTTATTAGGCCACGCTTGGCAGATGCGGCATTCTTTTATGAGAACGATAAAAAGGCGAGCCTTGAGAGTAGAAGAGAGCTATTAAAAAATGTCGTTTTTCAGGTGGATTTGGGTTCCGTCTACGCAAAGACTGAGCGCGTCGCCGCCATTGCCGAACAAATTGCCAATAAAATGGGTGCCGATGGCAACACAGCTCGCCGCGCCGCCGAATTAAGCAAATCGGACCTAGTCACTGATATGGTAGGTGAGTTTGATGATCTACAGGGTGTTATGGGGCGCGATTACGCATTGCATGATGGTGAAAAGACAGAGGTTGCAGAGGCGCTATTTGAACAATATTTGCCACGCTTCTCTGGCGATATAGTTCCCAGTACCAATACTGGTATTGCCCTAGCTTTGGCAGACCGACTGGATAGCTTGGTGGGTATTTTTAGTATAGGTCAACAGCCCTCGGGCTCACGCGATCCCTTTGCCCTGCGACGGGCGAGCCTCGGTGTATTGAGGATTATGTTAGAGCGCAATATAGATTTGGCTTTGGCAGATTTACTTGCTCTATCTATCGCCAATCTAAACCTTAAGAAAGAGGCAAAAATAACGGCGCAAGAGCTTCAAAAGCAAGTACTCACTTACATTTTAGACCGCTTTATATCTATGTATAAAGAAAAAGGGTTGGCGACAGAAGTGTTCGCATCTGTGGCCGCTCTCGGCCTCTCAAACCCGCTGGATATAGATGCGCGCGTCGAGGCCGTCAATGGCTTTACGCTACTCCCTGAAGCCGCGGCTTTAGCCGCAGCTAATAAGCGAGTTTCGAATATACTAGCCAAGCAAAGCGATGCAAAAATTCCTGCTAAGCCTTCGGAAAATCTATTTGAGGACGATGCCGAAAGCCAATTGGCAACCCAGATAGCGGATTTGCAGAAAACCATTGCCCCGCTATTAAAAGAACGCAATTATTATGCGGTGCTGGAAAAATTGGCCGGCCTTAGGGAGCCCGTCGATCAGTTCTTCGACAATGTTATGGTAATGACTGACAATATTGAGGTGCGCAATAACAGATTGGCTCTATTGCAGGGATTACAGCAACTATTTATAAATGTTGCGGATATTTCACAGCTGGCGGCGGTAAAATAACTTGGCAATGGCGTTGTGTAAGCTGACGAAGTTATTTTTAACCTGTGTAAGGTCGGTACTTTTTTACATAGGTTTTGTCGGTTTAATCCTCACCGCCAGCCTTATAACCTGCGCCCTATTCTTTTTACCTTTTCGCCTTTTACAGCGTATCGCTACCACAGGTAATTATCTGGTAATGCTATGGTTGCGAATAACCTGTAATGTAAAAATAAAGGTTTCTGGAAAACAAACTCTACCGCAGGGAGCCTGCGTAATACTGAGCAACCACCAAAGCACCTGGGAAGCCTTTTATATGCAGTGGTTCTTCCAGCCGGCAAATTTTATTCTCAAGCGCGAGTTGCTGTGGATCCCTGTGTTCGGCTGGGCTCTCTACCTAATGAACCCCATTGCTATTAAGCGCTCTCGGCCTTCTTCGGCGATTAGATATGTCCTAAAGCAGGGATTATTGAGACTACAGGCAGGCAATAAAGTGGTTATCTACCCAGAGGGCACCAGAATCACTGATGGTGAATTAGGGGAATTTAAAACCAGCGGCGCAGCCTTGGCAAAAGCAGCGCAAGTGCCCGTGGTACCAGTCTCTCACAACAGTGGTAAGCACTGGAAACGCGACAGTTTGTTAAAAACGCCGGGCACTATTTATATGCAAATCGGTCCAGCAATTGAGACCAGCGAGCAGTCGGCAAGGGAAATCACCGAAACCGCACGCAACTGGATAGCTCAAAGCCTTAAATAAAGATTACTGTCCCTAGACGTCGAGATTGACCACCGATAAGGCATTGGTTTCAATAAATTCGCGACGCGGCTCCACCTGATCCCCCATCAATGTGGTAAACATCTGATCGGCGGCAATTGCATCTTCAACGGTAACCACCAACATACGTCTAGTCTCTGGATCCATGGTGGTTTCCCAAAGCTGTTCTGGGTTCATCTCACCCAACCCTTTATAACGCTGGGTATTGATACCGCGACGAGCTTCAACCATCAACCAATCTAACGCCTGTTTAAAGGATGAGACCGGCAAAGTACGCTCACCGCGTTGTACGTAGGCACCCTCTTCTAGAAGCCCCTGCAATTCACCACCTAAGGCGACAATACTGGCATATTCCGAAGAACCAAATAGGTCACGGCCCAAAAAATGTTGATGGGGAACGCCATGGGCTGTTATTTCCACAATTGGAATAAACAAATGGCATTCTTTATCTTCTTCTACCAATAGATTATAGCTATGTGTTCCACTTTCCACTTTGTGTAGATTTTCTTGGAGATCGGCACACCAAGCCTCAACTTCGCTACGTTTTCCTAGATTTTCGCTACTTATTACTCGTGTATATATCAGAGCTTCCAATACTTGTTTTGGGTAAACTAGTGACATTCGGCCAATTAAATCCGACACTTGGCGGAACTGACTAACCAATGATTCTAGAGCTGCATCCTGAATGGCTGGCGCTGTTTCGTTAACGTGCACACTGGCATCTTCCAACGCCTTTTGGGTCAAATAGGCTTCAAGGGCATCATCATCTTTGAGATACTGTTCATTTTTGCCCTTGCTCACTTTATAGAGTGGCGGCTGAGCGATAAAGATATGTCCGCTTTCCACCAATTCTCGCATCTGCCTAAAGAAGAAGGTTAATAGCAATGTGCGAATATGGGACCCATCGACATCAGCATCAGTCATAATAACTATGGTGTGATAACGAAGCTTTTCTAAATTAAATTCATCAACACCTATACCACAACCCAAGGCGGTAATTAATGTGCCAACCTCGGCACTGGATAGCATTTTATCAAAACGCGCCTTTTCAACATTCAATATCTTACCTTTAAGTGGCAAAATAGCTTGGGTTTTACGGGCACGGCCCTGCTTGGCTGAACCGCCCGCAGAGTCACCCTCCACTAGGTATAGTTCTGAAAGTGCAGGATCTTTTTCCTGACAATCTGCGAGCTTGCCGGGCAAGCCCGCTATATCCAATGCGCCCTTGCGTCGAGTCATTTCCCGCGCTTTACGCGCAGCCTCTCTGGCGCGAGCTGCATCAATCATCTTGTTGACCACTGCTTTCGCCTCTTGAGGGAACTCAAGCAGATAATCGTTAAATTTATCGCCCATCTCTTTCTCTACAGCGGTTTTAACTTCAGAGCTGACCAATTTATCTTTGGTTTGAGAGGAGAATTTTGGATCGGGAACCTTAACTGAAATAATCGCGGTTAGGCCTTCTCTGGCATCATCGCCTGTAGTATTGACCTTAGCTTTAGAGCCTATACCCTCTTTTTCAATATAACCATTGAGGCCGCGGGTCAATGCCGACCTAAAGCCAGCCAAATGCGTACCACCATCACGCTGAGGAATATTGTTGGTATAACAGAGAATATTCTCCTGAAAACTATCGTTCCATTGCAACGCAACCTCAACACTAACACCATCATCCCTTAAATTATTAAAATGCATAATCTTGTTAATGGTTTGCTTGTTGGTGTTTAAATAATCAACAAAGGCGCTTAAGCCGCCCTCATAGGCAAAGGTTTCCTGCTCGCCAGTGCGCTCATCAACCAGCACAATACATACACCTGAGTTAAGGAAAGAAAGCTCTCGCAGGCGCTTAGCCAGCAGATCATAATGGAACTTAATATTGGTAAAAGTATTGGCGGAAGGCTCAAAAAAGACCTCTGTTCCTGTTTCTTCGGTATCGCCAATAATGTCCAAGGGGCCATCGGGCACGCCGTGGGAATAGGTTTGCTCATGAACCTTGCCGTTGCGACGGATAGTTAGGCGCATTCGCTTAGATAGCGCATTAACCACCGACACACCAACACCGTGAAGGCCGCCAGACACTTTGTAGCTGTTATCATCAAACTTACCGCCAGCGTGAAGTACGGTCATAATAACTTCTGCCGCCGATACACCTTCGTCGTGCATCTCTGTGGGAATTCCGCGACCATTATCGGAAACCGAAATGGTTTCATTGGGGTGAATAACTACTCTGATCTCAGAGCAATGACCGGCTAGCGCCTCATCAATGGAGTTATCTACTACCTCAAACACCATATGGTGCAACCCTGTACCATCATCGGTATCACCGATATACATACCGGGGCGCTTTCTAACAGCATCTAGGCCTTTAAGAACCTTAATACTCGAGGAGTCATAATTGGCTTCTTCACTCATATTTATAATTTTCCTATCTTTCAACCATTAGAAATAACACCATGTTCCACGTGGAACATCTGCTTATCCGCATTATCCTGCGAATAATCAAAATCCTGCTTATCGACACCAGTTACAAAGTACTGACAGCCCAAATCATCTAAATAAGCCAAAACATCAGCACGATTATCTGCATCGAGCTCCGCAGGCAAATCATCCAACAGAAAGACGCAAGTTTTACCAGTAACCGATTGGTAATGTGCCGCCTGAGCCAGCTTCAAAGCGTAAACCAACAATTTCGACTGCCCCCTAGAGAGACGATCGGCAGCGGCAACACCATCAACAAAGATGCCAACATCAGCCCTTTGGGCACCATGGGAAGTTGTCCCACTAGCAATATCGCGATCCCTGTCAGATTTGAACACATCAGCAATCATCGAGCCTACAGGCCAACCCTGACTATAGTCTAGAGTAACCTCACCCAGACCATCAAAACAGTTTACCACTGGGATTATATATTGCTCTAACTGCGCTAGATAGCCTTTGCGCTGCTCAGTTATCTGCTCATTTAAAGGCACCAATTCAGCAGTCCAAGCCTGTAAACAATCTTCGTCTATTCTACCACGACGGAGCAGTTGATTGCGCTGTTTTAATAGTTTTTGAAAGCGACGCCATAAATCAGAAAAGCGATGTTCCACGTGGAACACACCCCAATCCAAAAACTGCCGCCTCTGCAGAGGGCCACCCTCAAGAAGCGAGAAACTGTGGGCATCAACCAGCTGTATGGGCAGCTCTTTGGCCAATTCAACGGAGGCCTGAAGATTCTTTCCATCACAGCGGGCCTCAAAGTCACCCTTAGCGGTGCGCATAACACCCAGCTGGTGAGAGGCCTGTGAGATAGAGTTAAATACTTTCGCAGAGACAATCAAATGATCTGACTGCCTGTTGACCACTAGGCGTAGATCGCGGTGCTTAAAGGATCGACCTCTACCCAGCAAAAAAATAGCCTCTAATAAGCTAGTTTTACCACTGCCATTAACGCCATATATTATATTGGCCTTGCTGTGGCAATCGATACTAGCTGACTCAAGGTTGCGCACATTGGAGATCTCTAGCTTACTGAGAAACACTGTCAGCGCCTAGATAGGTACAAACCTGGCTCTAAAGGCGCATGGGCATAACAACATAAACTGCCCTGCTGTTATTGCTCGCCTCTTCAATCAGCGCACTGCTATTGGAATCTGACAATGTAAACTGAGCTTCTGAGCTTTTGAGTACATTCAAAACATCAAGCAAATAGCTAACATTAAAGCCTATTTCCAGAGATTCGCCACCGTAGACCACGGTAACCTCCTCTTGAGCCTCTTCTTGCTCTGGATTGTTGGCAGCCATATGTATAGCGCCACTACTCAGTTGTAATCTAACACCACGATATTTTTCGTTGGATAGAATAGCCGTACGACCAAAAGCCTGTTTGAGCTGATCGCGATCACCAATTACTTTCTTATCGCCGCCTTTAGGCACTACTCGATCGTAGTCTGGATAAGCGCCATCAACCAATTTCGAGGTAAAGCAATAATCTTCACCCGTAACTCTAATATGGTTTGAGCCTATGGAAATTCTGACATCCGTATCAGCCAATAGACGAGAGAGCTCCATAATGCCTTTGCGGGGCAAAATAGCCGATACCTTGTCATCGCAAATAACATCACATTTATTATCACACATGGCCAATCGGTGGCCATCGGTGGCTACTGCGCGCAACTGGTTGTTGCTAACTTCCCACAACATGCCATTTAGATAGTAGCGAACATCCTGCTGGGCCATGGCAAATGAAGTGGCTTCAATAAGACCTTTAACCAAGCTACCAGACACAACAAAATCAACATTTTTCTCACTTTCATCAACACTGGGGAATTCATTAGCTGGTAGTGTAGCCAAGGTAAATTTACTGCGGCCACTAGTTATATGTGCCTTGCCTTCGCTACTCTCAAAATCTAACTGGGCTCCCTCGGGTAAGGATCTACATATATCCAAAATCTTACGCGCGGAGACTGTGGCTTCACCAGCTTCAGAGCCTGACACCACTTCTGTGGACCCTTTGATCTCAACCTCAAGATCCGTACCCGTCATTGACAGTTGCGTTCCTTCTAGACGCAACAGAATATTGGATAATATGGGTAGAGTTTGTCGACGCTCTACTACACCAGCCACCATTTGTAAGGGATTGAGTAAGGATTCTCGAGAAAGACTAAATTTCATGGTGATTTTTTGCTCCAAAAAAACTTTTTAATTAACCTATTATAGCTATTAACCAACTTATGTTGATAATGTTCGGTAGAGATTTTTGAGGTCTCGCTGAACTTCTCGATCAGCACCCCCAAGCTCTTTGACTTTGCGACATGCATGCAAAACGGTGGTATGGTCGCGGCCACCAAACGCATCGCCTATTTCCGGCAAGCTGTGGTTAGTCAATTCCTTAGCTATAGACATAGCTACCTGTCTGGGACGGGCCACAGAACGACTTCGCCGCCGCGACAATAAATCTGACATCTTAAGTTGATAATAGTCAGCCACAACGCGCTGGATATTATCAATGGTAATCAACTTATCTTGCAAAGCCAGTAAATCTTTTAATGACTCTCTGATTAAATCTATATCTATGGGTCTGCGAGTAAACTGCGCATGAGCCATAACGCGCTTTAAGGCGCCCTCTAACTCACGAACATTTGAGCGTATGCGCTGAGCTATAAAAAACGCAGCATCCTTAGATAAATAGGCGCCACTCTGCTCGGCTTTATTCATTAAAATAGCCGCTCTGGTCTCTAGCTCTGGGGGCTCAACAGCAACCGTAAGACCCCAGCCAAAACGAGACTTTAAACGCTCTTCAACACCGTCTATTTCCTTGGGATAGCGATCACTAGTAAGGATCATTTGCTGCCCGCCCTCGAGCAGAGCATTGTAGGTGTGGAAGAACTCTTCCTGAGACCGCTCTTTGCCAGAGAAAAACTGAATATCATCAATAAGCAACGCGTCTACTGATCTGTAGAACGATTTAAATTCATCAATGGCTTTCAGCTGTAATGCCTTTACCATATCGGCAACAAACCTTTCCGAGTGCAGATAAACAATCTTCGCATCCGGTTTTTGTTCTTTTAATGCATTTCCTACCGCATGCATCAAATGCGTTTTACCCAAACCTACGCCACCATAGATAAACAGTGGATTGTAGGATCCACCGGGATTTTCGGCCACTTGACGAGCAGCGGCAAAGGCGAGTTGGTTTGACTTACCTTCAACGAAACTATCAAAGGTAAAGTCGCTATTTAAATTGGTCTTTAAGCTAGTTTCCGCTGCCGACCTAACTATGGGCGGAGCCTTATTAACAGTAGGTTTAATATCATCTAAAACTGGAGCGCTAACCTCAACCCTGTTGTTGTCGTTAATCACTGGATTTTGAGATTCAAACTGCGGGGTAGGGGTAGAATTGGCGGTAATTCCCAACACAATATCACTGCCACTAAGCTGGTGAAATAACTCTTCTATACGTCTAAGAAATTTATTCTTTACCCATTCTTCAACAAATCTATTGGGTGCAACCAATTGGACAATATCCTCATCATTGGGAGCCGTATATCCCTGTCCTTCGCCATTTTGACCGTCTTGCAAATAATTGATTTTAAGCGGCCTAATCCAAGTGTTATATTGCTGCTCAGGCAACTCACTTTGCAATCGCATTTGGCACTGTGACCAAACAATATCGGGTGCATCAAACCCCATGACCTTTACCTTTGCTTTGTATGGCTTTGTCCAATCAGTCAATCGAGCCCAAACTGGAGCAGGATAACTGAATTCTAGTTGATTTATATACAGTGAACTTTTTTATTTCACTTTCGGTGAGTCTATACCCTCCAAAAAAAACTATCCACACCTAAAAAAAACGGCTAAAACAAACGAAAAATATTAAATCTTTATATTTCAATTTGTTATATAAATTCAATATTTATTTTATCAACAGCGGCGGAAAATAATTTGGCTAGATTTTGATCAATCGCTGTGGATAACCTGTTTATATACAGTAAAAAACCAGTGTTTAAAGCGATGAAATGGCAATTATTGAGACAAAACTAAGTGTAGATGTTGAGATGATGACCAAATTTATAAATATGGTCACTTTCCGATACAGAACGAGGAAAATATCACTCCCAACAGATCGTCAGATGAAAATTCTCCTGTTATTTCAGATAGATAGCGCTGAGCTTCGCGAAGATCTTCAGCAAGAAGCTCTCCCGCACCCATGGTCTCAAGTTGACCGATTCCTTTGGATACAAATTCTGCTGCCTTAGCTATAGCATCTAGGTGTCGTCGTCGAGCAGAGAACTGGCCCTCTGCCTGAGCTTCGAAACCTACGTTGGTCAAAATCAACTGCTTTAATTCATCCATTCCCTGTCCGGTTTTAGCCGATATAGAAACAATATTTTGCGAGAGTTGATTTCCGCGCGATTCAGCCTTAACAAGATCGACCTTATTTAATACAGTGATTATTTTTTGATTATTATTAGGAAAACGCTCAACGTACTCTGGCCAAACACTATCTAGCTCCTCAGCCTGTGACTCAACAATATCGACCACATGCAAAATAGCGTCGGCTTTTCCTATTTCTTGCCACGCTCTTATTACCCCCTGCTGCTCAACCAAATCTTGTGTATCGCGAAGACCAGCAGTATCAATGATATTTAACGGTACACCGCTGAGATTTATTTTTTCACGCAACAAATCCCTTGTGGTACCGGCAATATCGGTAACAATCGCCACATCTTGACCCGCCATAGAATTCAACAGGCTAGATTTACCCGCATTGGGTTTTCCAGCAATTACCAAGGTAATACCGTCTCTTAATAAGGCGCCCTGTTGAGCGGTAGCCTGAATAGCCGCTAAATCACTATCCAAGGTTTTGAGTTTATTGCGCAACGCAGTGTCAGCGAGAAAATCAATCTCCTCCTCAGGAAAATCTATGGCCGCTTCTACATAAACACGCGCTTCGATCATTCTCTGTACAAGTTCGTGAACCATTGCAGAAAATTCGCCCTGCATAGAACGCACAGCTGATCTAGCCGCCTGCGAGGAGTTAGCATCAATTAAATCCGCTATAGCTTCAGCCTGAGCTAAATCTAATTTATCATTTAAAAAGGCTCGCTCACTAAACTCACCAGGTCTGGCTAATCTGGCACCCAACTGCACACAGCGATTAATAAGGGAATCCAGAACCACTGGGCCTCCATGGCCATGCAGTTCCAATACATTCTCTCCAGTAAAGGAGTGGGGTGCATAGAAGGCTATAACCAGCCCCTGATCTAGAACTGCACCATCTGCATCTACAAAATCCCTGTAATACGCCTGTCTGGGTTTTAGAGGAGGGTTTTTGCCCAGCAAACCCTCGACAAAAGGGGTTAGGTCAGCGCCCGACAAACGCACAACACCCACGCCAGCTCGACCCGTCGCCGTGGCAACTGCAACTATGCAATCAGTATGGTTTTTTAAGCCTGTATCATTCATCTGTTTATTATGCCCGAAAAAAAAGCCTCCGAAGAGGCTTTTTAAATCAACCCTTGGAGGCAGCCAACTGTCTATTAACAATCCACTGCTGCAATATGCTTAGCAAGTTGTTGACTGTCCAATAGAGAACCAAACCCGACGGGAACATTAGGAAGAAAAAGGTGAATACTATAGGCATCCACTGAAATACCTTGGCCTGCATAGGATCTGCAGGTGTAGGCTGTAGTTTTTGCATTAAAAACATACTGCCACCCATTATTAGAGGCAGAATAAACAACGGGTCTTTGGCTGATAGATCCTGAATCCAAAATATCCAAGGCGAATGACGTATCTCTACAGATTCTGAAAGCACCCAGTACAGGGCAATAAACACAGGCATCTGCAATAGCATAGGGAAACAGCCACCCAACGGATTAACCTTATGTTTTTTGAACAGTGCCATTTGTTCCTGACCGGCTTTTTGGCGGTCATCACCGTACAGCTCTTTTATTCTCTGCATCTCTGGCTGTAATGTGCGCATCTTGCCCATAGATTTTAAGCTAGTTGCCGAAAGCGGGTAGAGAATAAGTTTTATAAGAATGGTCAATAAAATAATTGCCCAACCCCAGTTGCCAACCACCTCATAAATAAACTGCAAGGCTGCGAAAATAGGCTTGGCAAGCATCCACAAAAAACCATAATCAATGGTCAAATCTAAATATTGGGATAGCTCTTTGAGTACAGCTTGGTCTTTCGGGCCCACATAAAAATCTACCTTATACTCACCTGTGGCGCCTGGAGCCAAATTAATTTTCTCACCTATAACCGCCATAAAATAAAGATCACCTGATTTCCATAGAGAAAATCTATTTTTCTGGTCTTGTGGTGGTACCCAAGCAGTCACAAAGTAATGTTGAACAAAGGCCAACCAACCACCTTTGATAGAGCTCTTGACTGATTTATCTTCAATATCATCGAAGTCATATCTAGCATAGTTATCATCTTCTTCCCTGATAGCAGCACCTAAAAACGGTTTCATACCTGTTGAAAAGTCTGTTTGCGGCACATGGGAATCCCTGCGAAACTGACCAAAGAAGGTTGCAGACCAAGGAGAGCTACTATTGTTGTTGATAATATATCTAAGCCCAACTCGATAATCCGACTCTGTGAATTCAAAGCGCTTAATAAACTCAATACCCTGTTGCTGGTATACCAAATCCACATTCAGCTGTTGTTGGCCCTCAAGTAATTGGTAACTACTACTAGCTGTTGAAAATGTAGGTTTCCAATCACCTTTATTCGCTCCAATACCATTTAAAAAGCCACTCTCAGCAATAAATTCAATACCATCTGAGCGAGAAAGCAAAGTAATTGGTTGGCCACCTTCTTCTTCCATCTCGGTCAGATATTTCAATAATTTAACATCGACAATATCACCACCAAAGGTATCAATAGTGATATCAAACACATCTGTTGTGACCCTCACTATTTGATTGTCAAATGCCAATAGAGGCTCGACGGGGCTATCATCCAAAGTGGGAAGGGTTGAACTTGGTGATTGCCGACTAGATGGAACCTGCTCATAGGGGGTTTGGGGCTGCTGATCAATAACCATCGCGTCTGTGGGCTGTTGATCGGAAAACTCACTCCACTCCACAATTAACATCCAAAGCACAATGCCAATAGCGACTAAAACTATATTTTTTTGCCAGTTCATAAACTAGTTATCTCTCAGTAATTTTCACTTGTTATCCAGATTGTGTTTTTGATCTTCTTTCGCCGATTTTTCGGGAACAGGATCAAAACCACCTGCGTGGAAAGGGTGGCATTTTATAAGTCTTCGCAAAGAAAGATAACCCCCCTTAATAACTCCGAACTGATTTATTGCCTGTAATGCATATTCGGAGCATGTAGGTTGGAATCTACAATTTTGACCAAGCAGCGGGCTCAGTAAAAACTGATAGCATTTTATAATAGCCATAAATAGTCTACGCATCACCAGATCCTAGCGATTGACAGCGACTATCAAGTTTATCCCAAGATTTATTTAATAGTTGGGTTAATTTTTGCGTACATAGGCCATCAGCTCCCCTGCGTGCTAAAAACACAATATCCAGAGGAGTTTTAAATTGTCGTTGCCGAAAGGTTTCCCTGACAACGCGTTTTAATCGGTTGCGCTGAACTGCTGTGGCAACATTTTTCTTAGCGATCACCAGCCCCAGCCTAGACTGACTGCCATAGGTTGGCTTAGCGAGAATCAGGAGTGAAGAATTTGCGACCTTAACCCTATTATCATCGAACACCTGACTAAAGTCGGCAGCATTCAACAAGCGCTGGGTTTTATTAAAAGTGCAACTGGGCACTTAGCCCTTTACCCTTAAGCAGCTAAGCGCTTACGACCCTTGGCACGACGACGGTTAATAACTGCGCGACCGCCCTTGGTAGCCATACGAGATCTGAAGCCGTGTGTGCGCTTACGTTTTAAGTTACTAGGTTGAAATGTTCTTTTCATTACCAAAAAATCCAAACAGTTATATGTATATGGTTTCGAGCCGCGCGATTCTAAAGAATTTATTGCCTCATATCAATAAACTTCTAACATAATCCGCTAATCTTTGACTTTATTTTACTATTAACAGGTTACACACATAAAAATAAGATCTAAATAACATAAATATGCAGGTAGCTTAAAAAGCTGTTAAAACCCTCTGGTTAAAATTAAAAGATATGCAATTTAAACTAAACTTATCCGCTAAATTTAAGGTCACTTTAACTATTCAACATATTGTTCTTTTGTTTATCACAGTTAATCAGGCTGATTTATCAATCGGTTATCCTTAAAAAAACAACGCTTAACTAATTGTTTTAAAAAGTTTTTTACGATTTATTCCCAATTTTATAAGGGGCTAATAATAATAACAATAATCTTAATTAATATTTTATTTAAATTAATAAACATTAAAACAAATTTGCTTAAATTTTAAACAAAGCATCGTATAATAAGTAGTTAACCTAATATGGCTTTAAGATTGCCCCATTATTTATGCGCTATCCAAATCAATTTGACGTTATTGTTGTAGGTGGAGGACATGCCGGTACTGAGGCCTGTCTGGCATCAGCTCGTATGGGCTGTCGCACCCTATTACTTACCCATAATATTGAAACCCTTGGGCAGATGTCGTGCAACCCAGCCATCGGTGGCCTTGGAAAGAGTCATCTAGTAAAGGAAGTGGATGCTCTAGGTGGGGTTATGGCTCGGGCTACGGATTTGGGTGGAATACAGTTTCGAGTACTCAATGCTAGAAAGGGACCTGCGGTTAGGGCGACTAGAGCACAGGCCGATAGGGTTCTATATAAGGCAGCGGTAAGAAATTTCCTTGAGAATCAACCCAATCTCAGTATTTTTCAGCAGGCAGTCGATGATTTAATTATTGAGGGTGACAGGGTTGTGGGTGTAACCACCCAAATGGGACTACAGTTCCATGCCCCATCCGTGGTGTTAACTGCTGGAACATTTTTGGCGGGCAAGGTTCATATAGGTATGGAGAATTTTTCCGCAGGCAGAGCTGGGGACCCCCCCGCTCAAGCATTGGCGGAGAGATTGAGAGAGTTGCCTTTTAGGGTGGAGCGCTTGAAAACGGGAACGCCACCGCGAATAGATGCGCGCAGTGTTGATTTCACCAACCTGCAAGAGCAATGGGGCGATCAACCTGAGCCACTAATGTCTTACTTTGGCAAGCTTTCAGATCATCCAACCCAGACTTGTTGTTGGATTACCTACACCAACAGCACAACTCACCAAATTATCCAAGGTGGCATGGATAGGTCGCCACTCTATACTGGAGTTATTGATGGCGTGGGTCCCAGATATTGCCCTTCGATCGAAGATAAGGTGGTGCGTTTTGCTGATAGAGATAAGCATCAAATTTTTATTGAGCCAGAGGGATTAAATACCCACGAGCTTTACCCCAACGGAATTTCTACCAGCTTGCCTTTTGATGTGCAGTTGGATTTGGTTAGATCTATTGATGGTTTTGCCAATGCCCATATCACCAGACCCGGTTATGCGATTGAATATGATTATTTTAATCCTCAGGATTTAAAATACTCCCTAGAGACCCAATCTATTCAAGGGTTGTTTTTTGCTGGCCAAATTAATGGCACCACCGGCTATGAAGAAGCTGCCGCTCAGGGTTTGCTGGCAGGAACTAACGCCGCGCTCAAAGTTCAGGAAAAAGACAGTTGGTGTCCCGCTAGAGATGAAGCCTATGCCGGTGTTCTAGTTGATGATCTAATCAGCATGGGAACCAGTGAGCCCTATAGAATGTTTACCAGTCGCGCCGAGTACAGGTTGTTGTTGCGCGAGGATAATGCCGACTTGCGCCTGACTGAAAAAGGTCGCGAATTGGGTTTGATCACAGATGATCACTGGCAGTCTTTTTGTGAAAAAAGAGAGGCTATAGAAGTTGAGAGGCAACGGCTTAAATCCACTTGGGTGCAACCAGACTCTACTCAAGCTAAACAAATGGAAGCCTATGTGGATAAAAAGTTTTCTCGCGAATACTCTCTACATGATTTGCTTAAAAGACCAGAGATTGATCATAAGATAATCGCCTCTTTAACACCGGAAATAGAGGTGGATAGCAAGGTGTCCGAGCAATTGGAGATCGATGTAAAGTATGCTGGCTATATTGATCGTCAACAGGAAGAGATCGAGCGCTTGCGTCGTCATGAAAACACCACTATTCCCACTGAGTTTGATTACGACTCGGTGAGTGGTCTATCCAACGAGGTTAAACAAAAGTTAAGCCAAGCTAAGCCTGAGACCTTAGCTCGCGCATCGAGAATACCAGGCATTACCCCAGCGGCCATATCCCTGTTATTGATATCTCTCAAAAAGCACGCTGCTTAAATTACTGTGCTTCAAGATCAACGACAATTATTAGAGCGGGGTATCCAAAATTTGGGTATCGATTGTTCAGCGCAACAAATACAGTTATTTCTAGATTATCTGCAGATGCTTCAGCGATGGAATAAAGCATTTAATCTGACCGCCATTCGCGACCCTATACAAATGATTAAACTGCATTTTTTAGACAGTGCTGCAGTTCACCATCATATTCAGGGGGCTGAAAGAGTTATAGATGTGGGGACTGGACCCGGTCTTCCGGGAATACCTTTGGCTATTTTAAACCCTCAAATTAATTTTAAACTACTTGATAGCAACGGTAAGAAGACGCGATTTATATTTCAAGCAGTGTCTGAGTTGCGCTTACCCAATGTTCAAGAGATCAATCATCGGGTTGAAGAATACCAACCTGAGTCACAATTTGATATTGTGGTGAGCAGAGCATTTAGTGCAATTCCTGATATGCTAGCTCAATGCGAACATCTGTTGAATAAAGATGGGTTTTTTTTGGCTATGAAAGGAAAAAAACCGGATTCAGAGTTGAGCCAGATCGACAAAACTTATAAGGTCGTCGATCTATCAAGACTTGATGTTCCACAGATTGATGGTGAAAGGCATCTGATAAAAATAATTAAAACAGCTGCCATCACTCAACCAACCAAAGGAAATAGTTAACCAGTGGCTCGAATCTTATCTATAGCCAACCAAAAAGGTGGGGTGGGAAAAACAACGACAAGTATTAATCTTGCCGCATCCTTGGCCGCCTATAATAAGCGTATTTTGCTATTGGATTTGGATCCGCAGGGCAATACTACAATGGGCTCTGGAATAGATAAGAAGCAATGTAAAAGTAGCCTTTACGACGTTCTTACAGAGAAAAAGTCTATAGAAGACTGCATTCTGACATCGGAGACAGGCAAGTATCACTTGCTTCCGTCCAACGATGATTTGGTGGCGGCAGAGGTTGAGTTAATACAAGAGATAGGGCGTGAGACTCGCTTGCGTTTCGCGCTACAGCGAATAGTCGATAATTACGACTTTATTATTATTGACTGCCCACCCTCTCTGAATATGCTCACCGTCAATGCGTTGGTTGCCAGTGATGGTGTACTGATTCCAATGCAGTGTGAATACTACGCCCTCGAAGGGCTATCCGCCCTCAATAATACCATCACTCAAATAGCCAAACTGATTAACCCCAAGCTGAAGATCGAAGGTATATTGAGAACTATGTATGATCCTCGCAGCAGCTTGACTCATGCGGTTTCGGGACAGCTTAGAAAATACTTTGGCGATCTTGTTTATCGGGTAAGTATTCCTCGAAATGTAAGGTTGGCAGAAGCGCCTAGTCACGGTAAGCCAGCACTGAGTTATGATAAAAACTCCAAAGGGGCGCTGGCCTATTTGGCTCTTGCGGGGGAAGTACTTCGTCAGCAACAAAAAATGACCAAACAGACTGGGGGAAGTTAGATTATGGCCACCAAGCGACAGAGTTTAGGTAAAGGGCTAGATGCGCTATTAGGGCTTTCAGAAGAAAGTAATGTAGAAGCGGGCAAAACAGGTGTATCCGTTGATGCCCAATCAGCAGATGGCACTATGCAACAGATACCAGTGGAATTTTTGCAGCGTGGTGAATATCAACCTCGGCGTGACTTCAATAGTGAGGCTCTACAAGAGTTGGCGGACTCCATTGCCAGTCAAGGTCTAATCCAGCCTATAATTGTGCGCAGTATTGGGCAGGATAGGTATGAAATTATAGCGGGTGAGCGACGTTGGCGAGCGGCTCAACTTGCTGGAATAGATCGCATACCAGCCTTAGTTAGAGAAATTTCCGATCAAGCCACCATTGCTATGGCGTTGATAGAGAATATTCAGCGTGAGGATCTCAATCCAATCGAAGAAAGCCAAGCCTTGATTCGGTTGCAAAACGAATTCAGCCTCACACAACAACAGGTGGCTGAAGCGGTTGGAAAATCGCGAACAGCGGTTACCAATCTAATGCGCCTGGCCTCTTTGGAGGTTTCAGTGCAACAGCAGGTGGAGCGTGGCGATATAGAATTAGGTCATGCCAAATGTCTATTGGCTCTAGAGGGTGCTGTTCAGGTTCAGGCGGCTCGAACCGTGGCCAGTGAAAACCTAACCGTGCGACAAACAGAGGTGTTAGTTAAAAAACTTCAGTCGCCAACTGTGGGTGAAAAACACAAACCTGCGAAAAGCCAAGATATAGTCAATCTGCAAAATCAGCTGTCAGAAAAATTGGGGGCGGCGGTAAAAATAGACCACAGCTCTAAGGGTTCTGGGAAGCTGACTATTAGCTATAACAGCGTTGATGAGCTGGATGGAATACTCGATCATCTAAAATAACCAATTAAATGGGTTGATTGGTTGAATATCATCGATACTGAACCTATAATGCCGAGCCATTTAGAAGTCGGTGGATAGGGAGCCCCCTATCGGGTCGGAAAAGGTGGATTAATTAACCATGACTACCATTCCAAGACCTTCGTTAAAAACAGTGCCTTTCTACCAGATGGCAATTTTACTTCTGGTGTGTGGATTGGTGACTATACTGGATATGACGACGGCGTGTTCGGCTCTGGTGGGTGGTGTAATACAGATTGTGCCCCAGGCATGGTTTTCTCGACAGGCTTTTAAGTATGCAGGATCGAGACAGGTGGATCTAATTGTGAGATCCATATACCGAGGGGAAGCAGGAAAGGTGGTAATGACCGCAACCCTGTTTGCAGTTGTATTTGCGCTGTATAAACAATGGAATTACATCGCCTTGTTTACAGCTTTTGTGCTGATGATACCGCTTCAGATTTTTCTGATAAGAAAAACCCTGAAGCACTAACCAAAAACTTGTTGAGAAACAGAGTAGAGAACATTAGATGGCCGGCGAGAATCCCGCAAGCACTACTGATTATATTCAGCATCACCTACAGAATCTGGTTTATGGAAAGCACCCAGAGAATGGTTGGAGCTTTGCTCACGGCGAAACTACTGCAGAAACAGCGCAGCAGGCAGCTGAGATGGGCTTTATGGCTGTACATGTGGACTCACTCGCCTGGTCAATCGGTCTTGGTATAATTTTCTGTTGGTTGTTCCGCTTTGCGGCAACCCGTGCCACCACTGGCGTGCCCTCTGGGCTACTCAATTTTATTGAGTTGATTGTAGAATTTATTGATGGCTCTGTGAAAGATAGCTTTCACGGGGTCAATAAAATGGTAGCGCCATTGGCGTTAACCATATTTATCTGGGTTTTCCTAATGAACCTGATGGATCTTATTCCAGTTGATCTTATTCCGTACCTGCTCGGCCAAGCGGGTGTTGGCTACCAAAAAATAGTACCTTCCACCGACCCCAATATCACTATGGGTATGGCGTTGGGCGTGTTTATCTTGATGCTCTATTACTCGATCAAGATTAAAGGTACAGGCTTTATTAAAGAGCTGACCATGCACCCGTTTAATCACTGGGCATTTATTCCAGTCAACCTATTTATGGAAACGGTAGGCCTGCTAGCCAAGCCTTTCTCACTAGGTCTGCGATTGTTTGGTAATATGTACGCCGGTGAAATGATCTTTATATTGATTGCTATGATGTTTGCGGCGGGCGCTGGTGCTGGCATTGCCGCCGGTGGCTTACATGCGCAAATTTTTGGTGAATACACTAATTTTTGGTTTTGGTTAGTGGTTTTCGCGCTGGTTTGTGGGGTTTGTTGGATAAACCTCAAAGGCAAGTTATCTACAGGTAAGACAGTACTTATCTGTGCAATTATTATGACATTGGGCGGTGGTGTTTTTGCTATTGCCGGTGGATTAATGCAATGGGGTTGGGCAGTTTTCCATATTTTGGTTATTACTCTCCAAGCATTTATTTTTATGGTTCTTACTATCGTCTACTTAAGTATGGCGCATGAGGACCACTAACTTTTATTTATAACCACTGAAATCGGGAGTCTACGATGGAACTTGTGATCATTGCTGCGGCAATTATGCTCGGATTGGGCGCTTTGGGAGCCGCTGTTGGTATGGGTCTGCTTGGCGGAAAACTGATCGAAGGAACTGCTCGTCAACCAGAGCTTGGTCCTATGCTACAGGGTAAAATGTTCCTGTTGGCCGGTCTGATCGATGCTGTGCCAATTATTGGTGTGGGTATCGCTATGTACCTTATCTTTGTTGTTGCTCCAGGTGTTGGCGCATAATATTTAATTAGCCTTAAATGAGGTGATTGCGTGAATCTTAACTTAACGCTTTTTGGTCAAATGGTGACCTTTGCATTCTTCGTATGGTTTTGTATGAAGTTTGTATGGCCGGTAATTTTGCAGGCAATGGAAGAGCGCCAGCAAAAAATTGCCGATGGTCTAGATGCCGCTGACCGCGCCCTGCGCGATCTTGATGAAGCCCAAAGCAAGGTCTCTGATCAATTAAAAGAGGCCAAGCAGGAGGCTGCGGGCATTATAGATCAGGCGAATAAGCGCGCTAATCAAATTGTTGAAGAAGCTAAGCAACAGGCTGTGGCTGAAGGCGAACGCCTAAAAGTTGCTGCCCAAGCTGAGATCGAGCAAGAGATCAATCGTGCCAAAGAAGAGTTGCGAGCCACTGTAGCTGGTCTGGCGCTCGCTGGTGCGGAGAAGGTGCTTGAAGCTTCAATCGATGAAAAGTCCAATCGGGCGCTTGTCGATAAACTGGCAGCGCAGCTGTAATCGGGGTCGGATATGGCAGAATTGAGCACATTAGCTCGTCCTTATGCTAAAGCGGCATTTCAATATGCTGTAGAAGCTAAAGACCTGCAGGGTTGGTCCGAAGGGCTGGCCCTAGCGGCGTCTGTGGCGCAACAACCAGAAGTGATTGAGCTTCTGAGTTCGCCCAGTGCCACGTCTGATCAGCAGGCAGGTGCGATGAAAGATATATGTGCTGATGGGTTGTCGGCGGTTTGCCAGAACTTCGTTAGCATACTATCTGAAAATCATCGCCTGCAGCTATTGCCACAAATTTCTCAACAGTTTGAAATCATGAAAGCAAACCTTGAGAAGGCTGTTGATGTCGATGTGGCAACTGCCAGTGAACTAGATACAGCACAACAACAAACGCTTAGTGATGCCTTGAGTGCAAAACTAGAGCGTAAAGTAAATCTACAGGTGAGTGTTGACAAGACCCTGTTGGGTGGCGCGGTAATTCGCGCTGGGGATACCGTTATTGACGGGTCCATTCGCGGTCGTTTGACCAAACTTGCCGAATCATTAAATTCCTAAGGATTGAGGTCCAAGCATGCAGCAACTGAATCCATCAGAAATCAGCGACATTATTAAAGGTCGTATTGATAACTTAAATGTATCATCAGAAGCCCAAAATGAGGGCACCATTGTATCTGTATCGGATGGCATCATTCGTATTCACGGTCTAGCTGACGTGATGTACGGCGAAATGATCGAATTCGATGGCGGTATCTATGGTATGGCTCTTAACTTGGAGCGCGACTCCGTAGGTGCCGTAGTCCTGGGTGATTACCAAACCTTGGCAGAGGGTCAGAAAGCTCGTTGTACGGGCCGCGTACTCGAAGTGCCAGTGGGACCAGAATTGGAAGGGCGAGTGGTAGATGCTCTGGGTAATCCTATTGATGGCAAAGGCCCGATCAAAGCAGCTGAAACCGATGCTATTGAAAAAGTAGCCCCCGGTGTAATTGCTAGGCAGTCTGTAGATCAGCCTGTACAGATCGGTCTTAAAGCGGTTGATTCCATGGTGCCAATCGGTCGTGGACAGCGTGAGTTGATTATTGGTGACCGTCAAATTGGTAAAACAGCCATTGCCGTGGATGCCATTATCAACCAGAAGGGTTCTGGTATTAAATGTATCTATGTGGCTGTGGGGCAAAAAGCCTCATCGGTTGCCGCTGTGGTTCGCAAGCTAGAAGAACACGGCGCTATGGAGCACACCATTGTTGTGGCTGCTACAGCTTCAGATCCGGCGGCGATGCAATTCCTTGCTCCTTTCGCTGGCTGTACCATGGGTGAGTACTACAGAGACCGTGGTCAAGATGCACTTATTATCTATGATGATTTGACCAAGCAAGCTTGGGCCTATCGTCAGATCTCATTGCTATTGAAGCGTCCCCCGGGTCGTGAAGCCTATCCTGGTGATGTTTTCTATTTGCACTCCCGTCTTCTCGAGCGAGCGGCACGAGTTAATGCCGACTACGTAGAGAAGTTTACCGAGGGCAAAGTTAAGGGTCAGACAGGTTCGCTGACTGCCCTGCCAGTCATTGAAACTCAGGCGGGTGATGTATCTGCATTTGTACCTACTAACGTAATCTCGATTACCGATGGTCAGATCTTCCTAGAGGCAGATATGTTTAACGCCGGTGTTCGCCCTGCTATGAACGCGGGTATTTCGGTATCGCGAGTGGGTGGTGCTGCACAGACTAAGATTATTAAAAAGCTATCTGGCGGTATCAGAAACGCACTGGCTCAATATCGTGAATTGGCGGCGTTCTCTCAGTTTGCCTCTGATCTTGATGAGGCCACTAAGGCTCAGTTGGATCATGGTGAGCGCGTTACAGAACTGATGAAGCAGAAGCAATACTCACCACTCAGCATCGCTGAAATGGGAGTAATGATTTTTGCTGCTGAACAGGGTTATTTAAAAGAAGTTGAAGTCAACAAGATTGGTGACTTTGAATCTGCCCTGCTCTCTTATATGAAAGCTGAGCACGGTGATCTGATTGATCAAATTAACGCTTCTGGCGACTATAACGATGATATAGCCGCGAGCTTTAAAGCAGCTCTAGATAAGTTTGTGTCGACACAAACTTGGTAAGCACTGCAAACAAACAGGCATAAAACATGGCAATCGGAACAGAAGTAAAAACCAAAATTGCTAGTATTGGTAGCACGCAAAAAATCACCAGCGCGATGGAGATGGTAGCGGCTAGCAAGATGCGTCGAGCTCAGGATCGTATGGCTGTGGGTAAACCCTATGCCCAGCGTATCCGTGGTGTTATTGGGCATATTGCCAATTCAGTATCTGAGTATAGACACCAGTATATGGATCAGCGTGAAGTAAAGCGTGTTGCCTATATAGTTGTGTCCACTGATCGCGGTCTTTGTGGTGGTCTTAACATCAATCTGTTCAAGACCGCGTTAAAGTCTATCAAGGATTGGACCGATCAGGATATAGAAGTTGATATCTGTGTAGTCGGCAATAAAGCGGCAAGCTTTTTTGGTTCAGTAGGTGGCAATGTAGTGTCAGCCGTAAAAGACTTAGGTGATGAGCCCAGTGTTCAGGATCTAATTGGTGGCGTTAAAGTGATGCTAGATGCCTTTGATGAAGGGCGTATAGATAAACTTTTCCTAGTCAGCAATGAGTTCGTTAACACCATGACTCAAAAGCCAGGTGTTGAACAACTATTGCCTCTGGAGCCCAGTGAAACAGACAAACAGGATGGCCACTGGGACTATATCTATGAGCCAGATGCACAAGATTTATTAGATGGCTTGTTGTTGCGTTATATTGAATCACAGGTTTACCAAGCGGTAGTGGAAAACAAAGCCTGTGAGCAAGCGGCGCGTATGCTAGCTATGAAAAACGCCACCGAAAATGCCGGTGAGCTGATTGATGAATTGCAATTACTTTACAACAAGGCGCGTCAGGCGGCGATTACCCAAGAGCTGTCAGAAATTGTTAGTGGCGCGGCCGCTGTTTAAAGACAAACGAATTTAAAAGGTTGAGTTAAGAGGAACCGTAGATGAGTAGTGGAAGAATCGTACAAATTATTGGTGCTGTGATCGATGTGGAATTTCCACGTGATCAGGTGCCCAGCGTGTATGACGCTCTAGTGGTGGATGGCAATGGGCTGACATTAGAGGTTCAGCAACAGTTGGGTGATGGCGTGGTCCGTACCATTGCTATGGGTTCCTCAGAAGGCGTTAGCCGTGGCCTCAGTGTTGAAAACACCAAGGCGCCGATCTCTGTTCCAGTAGGTACTGAAACCTTGGGTCGAATTATGGATGTATTGGGCAACCCGATTGATGAATGTGGTCCTATTGGTGAAAAAGAGCGCGCAGCTATTCACCGCAAGCCACCTGCCTATGATGAATTAGCGGCATCCGACGACCTACTAGAGACAGGTATCAAGGTAATCGACTTGGTTTGCCCATTTGCTAAAGGGGGTAAAGTAGGTCTGTTCGGTGGTGCTGGTGTAGGTAAAACCGTAAACATGATGGAATTGATTAACAACATCGCCACAGAGCACTCTGGGCTATCTGTATTTGCCGGTGTGGGTGAGCGTACTCGTGAAGGTAATGACTTCTACTACGAGATGCAGGAATCTGGCGTTGTTAATATAGAAAAACCAGAAGAATCAAAAGTAGCCATGGTTTATGGTCAGATGAATGAGCCACCGGGGAACAGACTTCGTGTAGCACTGACTGGTTTGACCATGGCAGAAAAATTCCGTGATCAGGGCAAAGATGTACTTCTATTCGTAGATAATATCTACAGATATACTCTGGCGGGTACCGAGGTATCGGCACTATTGGGTCGTATGCCTTCAGCGGTAGGTTATCAGCCAACCCTAGCTGAAGAAATGGGTGTGCTTCAGGAGCGAATCACCTCTACTAAAACGGGTTCAATCACCTCTGTTCAGGCGGTTTATGTACCTGCGGATGACTTGACCGATCCATCGCCAGCGACCACCTTTGCTCACTTGGACTCTACCGTTGTACTGAGTCGAGATATCGCATCAAAAGGTATTTACCCTGCGGTAGATCCTTTGGACTCCACCTCTCGTCAATTGGATCCGCTGATTATTGGTCAGACCCATTACCAAGTGGCTCGCGGTGTTCAGTCAGTATTGCAGCGTTATAAAGAGCTAAAAGATATTATTGCTATTTTGGGCATGGACGAGCTATCTGAAGAAGATAAGCTAGTTGTAGCCCGAGCGCGTAAAATCGAACGCTTCCTATCTCAGCCATTCCATGTTGCTGAGGTATTCACGGGCGCTCCCGGTAAATATGTATCACTAAAAGATACTATTGCTGGGTTTCAAGGCATCCTCAATGGTGATTATGATAATTTGCCAGAGCAGGCTTTCTACATGGTGGGTTCTATTGAAGAAGCCGCAGAAAAAGCCAAAACTCTTTAATAAAAGGTTATAAACATGGCGACAACAGTTCAATGTAACATCGTAAGCGCGGATGAGTCTCTATTCTCTGGTCCCGTAGAGATGGTTGTTGCCACTGGCTCCCAAGGTGAGTTAGGTATTTATCCTGGCCATGCGCCATTGTTAAGTGACCTAAAACCGGGGCCGGTGCGAGTTATCATAGAGGATAATAATGAGGAAGTTTATTATCTCTCTGGCGGTTATTTAGAAGTGCAGCCCAACGCTATTTCTATTCTTGCCGATACAGCTGTGCGCGCCAATGATATTGACGAAGCGGCAGCGGCAGAGGCGGCTAAAGCGGCAGAGCATGCATTGGCTAATCAAACGGGTGAAATTGAGTACTCTAAAGCGGCAGCCATGTTGGCTGAGGCTTCAGCGCAATTGCACACGGTCCGAACACTGCGCAAAAAATTAGGCGGTTGATCACAACCTGCTCAATAAAAAAGGGTGGCATTTGCCGCCCTTTTTTAATGTCTAAAAATAATCTGTAACCTCGTATATACTTGAGTCGCGGAGGCCGTGGTATGACCTCTAATAGGAAAATAGGCTTCAACTTAGCCAAAGGAAGTGGATAGACCCTATGCAAAACACAGATATTGTTATTCTCGCCGCTGGTAAAGGCACGCGTATGCGCTCGGCTATGCCCAAGGTATTGCACAAAATAGCTGGGATACCTATGGTCAGCCATGTGATAGCCCGTGCCAACAGTGTTGCCAATGCCAAGACCATAGTGGTTACCGGATTTGGTGCACAGCAAATTGAGGATACACTGGGTACAGATGCCTCCTGCTATGTTGAGCAGAGTCAGCAACTGGGCACAGCTCATGCCGTGCAAGCCGCCCTACCCCAGATTCGCGACAACTCGCGAGTGCTTGTACTCTATGGTGATGTGCCCTTAATTTCTTCTTGTACCATACAAAAAATGCTTGAAACAGTATCCGATCAACAAGTGGCACTGTTGACCATAGAACTGGAAAATCCCACCGGTTATGGCCGAATTATTAGAGATTCAGATCGGCAGATACAAGCCATTATTGAACAAAAAGATGCCAGTTCTGAGCAGTTAAGCATCAATGAGGTCAATACAGGGGTAATAGCACTAACCAGCCAGCAACTTAAAGATTGGTTGCCACAGATTGACAACAACAATGCCCAAGGCGAGTATTACCTGACCGATTTAATTGCCATAGCGCGTGGTAATGGGGTTAATATAAGCAGTATAAAACCGCAATCTTCACTAGAGGTAGAAGGTGTGAATAATAGAACACAATTAAGCCAGTTGGAACGTGCCCATCAGCAAGAGATGGCCGAGCAACTAATGGATAGTGGCACCAGTTTAGCCGACCCCAATCGCTTTGATCAGCGCGGTGAACTAACCGCGGGAACCGATAATTTTATCGATATAAACTGTATTTTTGAGGGCAGTGTAAAATTGGGTTCCAACGTTAATATTGGCCCCAACTGCTATATTATTAACTCAGTGTTGGGTGATGGCGTTGAAATCAAAGCCAACACAGTTATTGAAGATGCGGTGATTGGTGATGGTGCGGTTCTCGGTCCCTTTGCCAGAATTCGACCGGGCGCAGAACTGGCAGAAAACACCAAAGTGGGCAACTTTGTTGAAATTAAAAAAGCCAAGGTTGGCAAGGGCAGTAAAATTAACCACCTTAGCTATGTGGGTGATGCCACTATAGGTGAAGGGGTTAATATAGGCGCTGGCACCATTACCTGTAACTATGATGGCGCCAATAAATTTAAAACTAATATAGGCGACAACAGCTTCGTGGGTTCTAACAGCACCTTGGTGGCACCAGTGACCGTTGCCGAAAATAGTTTTGTTGGTGCTGGCAGTACCATTACCAAAGATACACAACAAAACTCACTGGCAATATCTCGCGCCAAGCAACGCAATGTAGAGGGTTGGCAGCGACCTAGCAAAAAGACCGATTAGTTAATCTCAGTATCAACAGCTACTAATTGGGATTTTTGCACCACACCTGATAGACCGTTGAATAGTTGGCGGCAAGATTAGAAAAGAAAGAGGCTTCGCGCCATTTTTTATCTTGCCACTTTTTATTTTTTTCTTTGCCTTGTTGTTTGATTTCGCCTAAAAGATCATCAGCTACGGCCAAAAACGAGCCGACACCGTCCTTAACTTTTTTGCAGTCAATACCATCTAATAAATAATGTTGACGCGCATCGAATTGCGCAGTTTTTGGATGGTGATCAGCTAGTGATAAATTGGCACAGGCTATTGCAATCACAAATAGTATTACATGTTTCATTTGTATCTCCTTAAATAATAAGCCAATGCTACAAGTATAGATTGGACAAAATGGTTTTATTAGACCCCTTTTTACTTTGATAAATAATTTATACTTTATTGCGCAAAGAAGACAGTCCCGCCTGTAACTGTTGCAGATGCTCCTTAAGCTGTGGGCCCTTCTTTTGTGCCACACCAATCGCCAATACATCAATTACCGCGAGGTGGGCAATACGCGATGAAAGCGGTGTATAGATTTGAATATCCTCTGTGGCATCTACCTCAATGGCGATGGTGGCATTGAGGGCAACCGGTGAGCCGCTGGGCGCTAGGGCTATCACTATGCCGCCAGATTTTTTTACCAACTGCATGGAATCCAATAGAGCTTGGGTGCGACCAGATTGGGAAATGGCGATAACCACATCATTGGGTTGCAGAGAGGTGGCGGACATATTTTGTAAATGGGGATCAGAATAAGCGGCAGAAGTGATCTGTAGGCGGAAAAATTTATGCTGGGCGTCAAACGCCACTGCCGCCGAAGAGCCGAAGCCGTAAAATTCCACGCGATTGGCTATACAGATAGCGGCCACCGCAGCTTCAAGATTTTGTAAGACCAGATTCTCACGTACTTTTAGCAATGTATCCACGGTGGAATCAAAAACCTTGTGGGTATATTCGCGGGTTGAATCCGTATCTGTAACGGCAATCTTGCCATAGCTGGGGCTTGAAGCTAACTGTTGCGCCAAGGCCAATTTAAAATCTTGGAAACCATGACAGCCCACGGCGCGACAAAAACGCACCACGGTGGGTTCGCTGACCTCGGCTTGTTTTGCCAGATCTACAATACGCATATGGATAATGGTCAGTGGATTTTTAAGTACAAAATTAGCCACTTTGCGCTCTGATTTGCGCAGTTTGTGCAGGTTGTCACTGATGGTCTGGGTCAGTTCAGCTGGCTTCATGAGAGCTATTTTAGTTATTCTGTGTAAAAAATTTACAAGAAATAGGCAAAAAATACCAGTTTTGTAGTAAAAAAATTAATTATCAATGGTATTAAACTGGCAAATTTATAAAAATTTACCCATAAAACAGCCTAACAAAACAGTTATCTTTGCTGTTTACTTGCTAAAATAATGGCTATGGATGTTACCTCAATACTCAATCAGTTAAATCCCGCTCAAGAGCAGGCCGTTACCAGCGATAAAAAACATCTACTGGTATTGGCTGGCGCCGGCAGTGGCAAAACGCGGGTGCTGGTACACCGCATTGCCTGGAAGATTCAGGTGGACAATATCTCCCCCTACGGCATATTGGCGGTTACCTTTACCAACAAGGCGGCGCGCGAGATGCGTGAGCGAATCGATACCTTATTGGGTATGTCTCTGCGCGGTATGTGGGTGGGGACTTTTCACGGTTTGGCACACCGCCTTCTTAAAGCCCATTGGCGCGATGCCAAATTGCCGGAAAATTTCCAAATACTGGATTCTGATGACCAGTTGCGGCTAATTAAACGGGTGATGCGCGCTATGGATTTGGACGAGCAACGCTGGCCGCCCAAACAGGCGCAGTGGTGGGTAAACAGCCAAAAAGATGAGGGCTTGCGCGCCGCTCATATTCAGGAGGGTGGCGATCCATTTTTAGCCACCATGCTTAGGATTTACCGCCAATATGAAATTCTCTGTGATCAGCTTGGCGTTATTGATTTTGCCGAGTTGCTACTGCGGGTACTGGAATTATGGCGCGATAATCCAGAGGTTTTGGGCCATTACCAACAGCGTTTTGGGCATATTTTGGTAGACGAATTTCAGGATACCAATGCGGTGCAGTACGCTTGGCTTAGATTGCTGGCGGGCACCCATAGCTGTGTTACCGCTGTGGGTGATGATGATCAGTCCATCTATGGTTGGCGCGGCGCCAAGGTGGAAAATATACTCAGTTTTGAGCGCGATTTTGCCGATACTGAAACCGTTAAGCTAGAGCAAAATTACCGTTCCACCTCAAATATTCTCAATGCCGCCAATGGGGTAATTGCCAAAAACGCCGAGCGCTTGGGCAAGAATTTGTGGACCGAATCTGGTGAGGGCGAACCCATTGCTCTCTATGCCGCATTTAATGAACACGATGAGGCGCGCTATATAGCGGATCGTCTCGCCGATTGGGTTGCCGGTGGCAACCGTCGCGATGATGCCGCCATACTCTACCGCTCCAATGCTCAGTCGCGGGTATTGGAGGCGGCACTATTACAAGCCGAGATCCCCTATCGGATTTATGGCGGTCAGCGGTTCTATGAGCGCCTAGAAATAAAAAATGCCCTCTGTTATCTGCGTATGATGCTAAATTGTCATGATGATGTGGCCTTTGAGCGGGTGGTGAATGTCCCAGCTCGAGGTATAGGTGATCGCACTGTAGAGCAGATTCGCGATTTAGCTCGCGAACAAAACTGCTCGCTGTGGTCGGCCTCCGAACAAATGGTTACGGAAAAACGTCTGACCGCTAGAGCCGCCAATGCGGTGGCTGGATTTATGGCGTTGATCAACGAAATGAGTGGGCAGTTAGATGAATTGCCACTGGTGGAACAGGCGGAAAATGCTATTCAGCACAGCGGCTTGATTGATATGCACCGCCGTGAAAAAGGTGAGCGTGGGCAGGCGCGGGTAGAGAACTTAGAAGAATTGGTCAACGCCTGTAGAAACTTTGAGGCCGAAGATGGCGATGCACCTGTATTGCCACAGTTTTTAGATCAGGTGGCTCTGGATGCCGGCGATCGACAGGCCGACCAAGATCAAGATGCAGTGCAGTTAATGACCTTGCACAGCGCCAAAGGCTTGGAATTCCCCTTGGTATTTTTAGCGGGAATGGAAGAAAACCTGTTTCCCCACAAGATGTCTATCGATGAGCCGGGACGACTAGAGGAAGAGCGCCGATTGGCCTATGTGGGTATTACCCGCGCTATGCAAAAACTCTATCTTACCTTCGCGGAAACCAGATCTATCTACGGCAGTGAATCATTTAATGCGATCTCGCGCTTTGTAAGGGATATTCCCAAAGAAGTATTAGAAGAGGTGCGTCTGCAAAATACCATTGCCCGCCCGACCAGTTATGCGGCGGTGCGCACAACGGATGAAGGCAGTGATACAGGATTCCAGTTGGGGCAACAGGTAATGCATAATGTCTATGGTGAGGGTACCATTTTAAATTTCGAGGGCAATGGGCCGAGAGCGCGAGTTCATGTGGGTTTTGAGCAGGTGGGTACGAAAATTCTTATACTGGCATCGGCCAATTTGGCGGCAGTGTAAACTGAGCAATCACGAGGATTAAATCAATGCGAATTTTTTATTGGGTAGCCATAGTTTTTCTATTAGCTAGCTGTGGTGGAAGCGACGACAATAAGGTTGAGGGCGACACTACAGCGACACAGCAGACTTACAAGTGGAAGTTGGTTACAGCCTGGCCTAAAAATTATCCAGGCTTGGGTACGGCGCCAGAGAATTTTGCCAAAAAAGTAGAGGCTATGAGCAATGGCCGTCTGCAAATAAAAGTATTTGGTGCTGGGCAGTTGGTGCCGGCGCTCGAGGTGTTTGATGCGGTCTCTCAGGGCACTGCGCAAATAGGCCATAGTGCCGCCTATTACTGGACGGGAAAAAACAAGGCTGCGCCTTTTTTTACCGCTATCCCCTATGGTCTTAACGCACAGGAAATAAATGCTTGGTTGCACTATGGCGGCGGTCTTGAATTATGGCGCGAGCTCTATGCGCCCTTTAACCTAGTGCCCTTTGCCGGCGGTAATACCGGTGTGCAGATGGCGGGGTGGTTTAACCGCGAAATTAATTCCATGGACGATATTAAAGGTCTAAAAATGCGTATCCCTGGTTTGGGTGGCGATGTGATTACCCGCGCTGGGGGCGAGTCGGTCAATATCCCCGGTGGTGAGCTTTACACCGCGATGCAGACTGGTGTGATCGACGCCACCGAATGGGTAGGACCCTACAATGACTTGGCATTTGGATTCCATCAGGTGGCCAAGTACTACTACTATCCCGGCTGGCATGAGCCCGGCCCCACCCTCGAATTTATCGTCAACAAGCAGGCATTGGAATCTCTGCCTGCAGATCTTCAAGCGATAATTGAAACCACGGCGCGCGCCATTAATCAGGATATGCTCGACGAATATACGGCGCGCAATAATCAGGCGCTACAGCAGTTGGTCAATGAGCACGGTGTTGAAGTTAGAAAGCTACCCGATGAAGTGCTTCTCGATTTGCGCGAGTTATCCGCTGAAGTGGTTGCCGACCTGACCAAAGATAATGAATTTGCCCAACGGGTTGCCGACTCTATTCAGGCATTTAAACAGCAGGCGACTACTTACCACGGTATTTCTGAAGAGGCTTACTATAAGGCAAGGAAGCAGTAGGCGATAGAGGTAGATGGGCGTTCTAAGACGCCCATCTAATCGCCTTTGACTTTATATTTTGGATAGAAACTCATTAAATTCGTTTGAGGTAAGCGAAAAAGAGAAATCGCTGGTATTTTTTGCTTTGATAAAAGAGGATAGCTTGCTTCTTTCCTGATTAGAGTGATTTTTAAATTTTTCTGTTGCTATTACAGTGCCAGATATTCCGAATCTACGGCACTGGTCACAATTAAAATCCTCTCGGTCACCCCGTTTAGGTAAAAGCATTGCTGGATTTTTGCAGATAATACATTCAACAGCTTTCATACTTCTTTCTCCTTAGATGTAAGATAGAGTATGGAAAATTATAGACAACAACGGGTGGCTATTTTTTCTACTTTCTCCAAAACGTCGGTGTAAATAAAACCAACAGGGTAAAGATTTCTAGCCGTCCCAACAACATACCCCAACACAGCACCCATTTGGCAAAGCCGTCAATATCACTATAGTTGGTAGCCACGGCGCCCAGACCTGGGCCGAGATTATTAAGTGATGCCGCGGTGGCTGACCAAGCGGTGTCATAATCT
>Ga0207964_1000077_pt1 | contig 36629 bp, 31 predicted proteins | sample Knorr_S23_td_250_FD_185608 | JGI IMG/M metagenome (GOLD analysis project Ga0207964, IMG submission 185608) | Marine microbial communities from Southern Atlantic Ocean transect - Knorr_S23_td_250_ad_251m_LV_A (SPAdes) (version 2) | ecosystem: Environmental > Aquatic > Marine > Oceanic | place...
CTGTAGCGCCCCCAGTTATTTAAACAGAGGACACTTAGCGATCTAATCCTGCACCTTGGAATCGAGCTTTAACCTTCAGTACTGCGCCAAGATCTAGAAAGGGTCGTGGTGGAAGCCAAGTAGCAGCTTTAGAGCTAAGACAATCGGTTATTAATTCAGATTGACCTCCGCCTGCATACTCGGCAAGCGCATAACCAAATGCAGTACCTCGGCTAACACCGGAACCGTTATAACCACCAGCAAGATAGATGTTTTTACTCTGTTGCCCAAAAAAATTAGTGTCGTTTCTACTGATACCTTCCACGCCAGACCAAGCAAATTCAAAAGGCACCTCAGCCAGTTGAGGGAACCTTTTTTCAAAGCTATTGCGGTGTGTGATTTGACGACGTTTTAATGTTTGTGGCGAGAGTAGGGCGCCTCCATTATATTCAGCGGTATTACGAAGGGATATTCTACCGTCACTGGTTAACCGCAATGTCGCCCCACCGCTGTGCAGAGAGATGATGCCCCAGCTTTTATGGCTACCTAGAGTTGCTAATTCTTGAGGAGTCAAGATGCGTGTGAAGCTTCCAGAAAGCGTACTTCCCAAAACCCGCCGCATTAAAAAGCCGATCTTGGGAGCTTCATAATTGGTAGCCAGTACTAGTTTATCGGTCGTAATCTCTCCACTAGAAGTGGTAAGTTTGATAGTGCGCCCAGATTTAATCTTTAAAACAGGGCAGTTTTCAATCAGCCTGACATTACTGGGTATGTTATTTGCTAAACCGCGGACTAACGCCGCAGGTTGAACCAGAGCGCCGGTTTTTACATGAACACCAGCTTTGTACAAGGAGGTGCCAAAGCGACTCTTCATGTCGTCCTCATTAAGACTGTTATGTTCGGCTTCTATGGCATCTAAATAATTAACAAAATGACCATGTTCTTTGATTGACTTTGTATCTGCTGCACCGTGATGAAAGCCACTGTTGTCCCATTGGCAATGAATGGATTGGGATGTGATTTGCTGGTCTAAAAGGGCAAGACCAGCTTGATTAATACGGTTTACCCGGTCAATATTTTCTTTATCTTGAATTTCGTAAGGACCTGGAAAGTGACTCACGCCCACCGCAAATCCAGAATTGCGACCAGATGCACCTTGCCCAATTAAGCGAGCATCGAGAAGAAGGACTTCATCATTGGGGTGGAGTTCTGCCAAGCGGCGAGCACAGGCTAACCCAGTTAAACCGGCACCCACTATAACCCAAGGTACCCTGTGGGCACCTTGAATGGAGTCAACTGCCAGGCGGGGTGGTAAAAGTTCGCTCCAGCCATGATTGTCTGTGGGAAAATCCACCATTGACAGCATCATGGCTATTTTGCCGTCTTACTGTTCAGCTGCTTGTGCTGCCATGAGTGCTGCAACTTCTGCCTCTAGGGCTGCACCATCATGAGCTTGCTTCACAACATAAGCTCTTATGGCTTCAGCATCAGAGACAGTTAGGATATCGCCAAATGACACCATACCATTAGCTGACAGAGCACCATCTCGCACGACTGATTGCCAAGCATCTGCATTTGCACTGATGGCAGACCAACGTAAATCTGGCAACACCCCAGAACTGATGGCCAGTGGCCCGTGGCAAACGCGACAATTGTAGTGGTATTGCTCTAAACCTGTTTGGAGCATTTCTTGATCACCAAACTTGTCGGTTTTAGGAGTGCGTGGCGCCATAACCAAGTTGTGATCAGGGATAGTTCCAGTTGCACCTAATTTAAATGTGACAACCTTACCAACGATGGGCGGTACAGGTTGATCATAGGCAGATCCACCTGCTAAAGCGTATGCCGAACCCCAACCTGTAGTAATAGTGACGTACTGTTCACCATCAATTTCAAAGGTTCCTGGGCCAGAGGCAGCACCGGCTTTAACGTTATGCCGCCAGAGTTTTTCACCGGTTGATGCGTTGTATGCAGCAAAGTCACCTTCCAGACGCCCTTGAAATACAAGGCCGCCAGCTGTGGATAGAACACCGCCATTCCAAGCATTGAGGTGCTCAACACTCCAGCGTGCCTCTTGGGCTATGGGGTCCCAAGCTATTAGGCGGCCCTTAAGCGTAGCTCTTAGCGCCATGGCTGTTGCAAGGTCCAGATCCATAGGTATGCCGGCAGGCAAGCTAGTTCCTGTGTTCCAGTTTTGTGCGCGGGTCTTAAATAGGCGATCCACTGCATAAAATTCAGGTGCTTCCTGGGCAGGTATATAAACTAACCCAAGATCGGGATTAAACGCCATTGGCTGCCAGTTATGTGCGCCCAGAGGACCTGGGTTTTGCATAAAAGGTGTTTCTCCATAACGGGCTTCAGGCTTCTCTATCGGGCGGCCATTTTCATCTAGGCCCTCAGCCCAGTTCTGAGGTACAAAGGCCTCTCCAGATAGGTACTCCCCAGTCTCTGCGTCAACAACATAAAAGAATCCATTTTTAGGAGCCTGCATAGCGACACGTCGGGAGGCTCCTTCAGAGCCAATAGGCAGGTCAGCTAAAATAATTGTTTGGGTGGCGGTATAGTCCCAGTTGTCTCCAGGTGTGGTTTGAAAGTGCCACTTGTAAGCGCCCGTGGAGGCATCTACAGCAACAATAGATGACAAAAATAGATTATCACCTTTCCCAGCATCTCGATGATCTCGATTCCAAGGTGAACCATTGCCCACACCAAAAATAACGCTGTCATTGACTTCGTCATAAACGATTGAATCCCAAACCGTGCCGCCACCACCATCGGTGGTCCAGGCACCCTCATCACCCCAAGTGAGGTTCCCTATATCTTTGAGTGCATTATCTGAGATAGCACCATCAGGCTGTTTATTTGGGTTTGGTACGGTGTAAAAACGCCACACTAGGCTACCTGTTTCAGCAGAGTAAGCGGACAAATAACCTCGCACACCTAATTCTGCACCACCATTTCCGATCAGTACATTTCCCTTAACAACTCGAGGCGCTCCGGTAATGGTGTATGGTTTAGACTGGTCAACGGTTAGGGTACTCCAGACAAGCTCACCCGTTGCGGCATCAAGGGCTTCAAGCCGACCGTCAATGACGCCCACATAAATTTTACCTTTCCAGACGGCAACTCCGCGGTTAACAACATCACAGCATGCTTTGCCGCCCACAGCTCTATCAACCTTTGGGTCATATACCCAAAGTTCTTGACCAGTTTTCGCATCGAGGGCATAGACTACTGACCAAGCTGAGGTCACATACATAACACCGTCCACAACAATTGGTGTGGACTCAACACCACGCTCTGTCGCAAGATCATAGGTCCATGCAACACCTAGTTGGTCCACATTTTCGGTATTAATCTGCTTCAACCCCGAGTGACGTTGCTCATCGTAGGTGCCACCATAGGTCAGCCACTCTGCAGGGGTCTGAGATGCATTGAGCAAGCGTTGTGCATCCACATCTGCAAACTTTGCTGGTTCATTGTCACAACCAGTAAGAATTAGAGCCAATATTAGACAGGCAGATACGGTAAAGAATTTAGTCAAATTCATGGATGGAACCCCCTTTTTTTCTCATTTTGTCAGAGAATGTCCGTGAAAGGAACCTTAGGGATAATAGTTCTGACTTACGTGTGGTAGGCTTCAGATACTCTTTTTAATAGGAAGTGTTATTTGTGCTGAGGAGGGGCTTGCCCCTCCTTAGTTTTAGGCTTTTGATTTTAGTCAAAACAAAATGTCCTAACCAGGTTTTAAGCGATACACTATTTTGTCATGTCCCTTTATTCGCTAATTAAATTAGGAACCATTCCTCACTGAATGAATGCAAGGATATTTAATGCGCCAAAAATTAATCTATTTAGGTCTCTTTCTTAATATTACTTTACTCCTTGCCTCTCAGGCCAATTCTATGGAGATGACAATGATGCCTCGCCATAATGCCCCAGTGGGAATTATGGGTGACCATTTGGTAATGGAGGGTAAGTGGATGTTCTCTGCTCGCCTGCATCACATGGTCATGAAAGGCAATCAATTAGACGGAGACAGTATCTCCGATGCACATGTTTTACAGGAAACTAATCCATACGCTTCAGCCCCTAACATGCCAATGAAATTAAGTGTAGTTCCTCAAGATATGACAATGAATATGCTCATGCTTGGTGCTATGTATGCCCCCTCTAGCGAAGTGACACTGATGGGGATGGCCATGTTTAGCGATAAAAATATGAAACTCGATACCTATCAAGGCATGATGGGGCGCAACTATCTAGGATCCTTCGATACATCCTCTTCAGACCTTTCTCATGTTTCAATCACCGCACTCCACAAGTTATACAAAACACCAAACCATCGAGCCCACCTGCATTTAGGTTTAGCTAAAGGGGTTGGTGATAATGATGTTGATGGTGCGGTTTTAACGCCCATGAACACGCGGGCTACCATGACTCTACCCTATGCTATGCAAGTCAGTGATCGCGCTAGTAGGCTGACTCTAGGGGTGACTAACGTTTCTAAATTGGGTGACTATGAGCTGGGTAGCCAACTGCTGTTTAATAAGACGATAGCTGATCAAGATTGGACATTTGGAGATCAGTGGGACCTCAATACATGGGTACAGAGGGACTACAATCACGATTTGTCATTTTCAGCGCGACTGCACTATAAATCTCAGAAGCAAATTGATGGCAGGGATCAAAGTATTATGGCGCCAGTCCAGACCGCTAATCCATACAACTATGGTGGGCAGAGTCTCGACTTCGCTTTAGGTGTTAACGTGGCTTTGGATATTTTTGGAGCGGACCACAATAGAATCGGGCTAGAGGTAGTGTTACCTGTACGAGACAACAAACGTGGATTACAAATGGAAAGTGATTGGTCTCTTATAGTTGGTTATAAAACCAGTTTTTAGAGGAAGGTGATTATCAAATAGGGCTTGATCATTATCTGAATGCAGGAAAAGAGTTGGAACTTGCCATAAATGCGAAGAAGTAAATGGTGCCCAGACCTGGAATCGAACCAGGGACACAAGGATTTTCAATCCTTTGCTCTACCAACTGAGCTATCTGGGCTTTCTAGCAATTCTTGCACTTGTGCGAGAGGCGCGTATTAAAGCGTTTGATCTGCGTCTCGTCAAGGAATTATTCGGCTGGCGGGACGTATCCTTCCGCTTGATCGACTTCTTCGCCATTAAAGAACTTTTCTCGCTGCTCAGAGAGATAGGTTCGCGCTGAAACGTCCATCATATTAAGACGCAATTCATTGATTAATGTTGTTTGATGGGTCATCCATTCTCCCCATGCTTCCTTGGAGATGTTGTTAAATATTTCTTCACCGATAGGTCCAGGAAAGGGTGCCATATCCAATCCGGGAAGTTCTTTTTGCAGTTTTCGACACATGACTTTACGAGCCATCGTTAACCTCTTTATGTAGTCTTTTAGTGTTCTTTATTTGCGGCGCTATCAAGTAGAGCTTTGATTGGCGCGGGCATGCCTAATGATAGAGGATTTTTAAGGTTATACCACAACTGATTGCGGCCCTCTGCAACCTTTAATACATTATGTGCACTGGTTGAGATTGTTATCTCAACGGGTTGATAGTCAAGATGGAAATGACTAAAAGTGTGACGCTTAATTGGCAGTGGAGTTTGCTGCATGGGCCTAACGCCAAGTGTGTGGCAAGCCTCTGCAATTTGATCAATATTTTCACACTGGGGCAGTACCCATAAACCGCCCCATAGGCCACTGGGAGGATTTTGCTCTAACATCAATTCTCCTGCTTCATTTTTAATCATCAGAAAACAGCAGGTTTTTACTGGAATCGTCTTTTTTGGTTTTTTACCGGGATACTTGAGCACATTGCCTTGATGATAGGCTAGGCAGTTATTGCTTAGTGGGCATTGAGTGCAACTGGGTGAGGATCTAGTACAAACGGTGGCACCAAGATCCATGATCGCCTGAGTGTAATCAGCAATACGATGCTTGGGTGTGTAATCTTCAGCTAGAGCCCATAATCTTGATAGGACTTCTGCTTTACCCGGCCAACCCTCAGTGGCTGAGAAGCGGGCTAATACACGTTTCACATTACCATCTAAGATAGCCGCCCGATCTTTAAAGGCAATGGCGCTAATGGCGCCGGCAGTGGAGCGACCAATGCCGGGTAATTCACAAAGATCTTCAACACTAGATGGAAACTCGCCATCTAATTCACGACTGACCCTTTGCGCACTTTTATGTAAGTTGCGAGCCCGGGCGTAGTACCCAAGCCCCGTCCAATGGTGTAATACTTCGTCAGTAGTAGCCTCGGCAAGCGTTTGGACAGTGGGAAAACTTTCCATAAATCGAAGATAGTAAGGTATTACAGTACTCACTTGAGTCTGCTGTAACATGATTTCGGACACCCAGACTCTGTATGGAGTTATGTCTTGTTGCCAGGGCAGGTTGGTGCGTCCGTGCTCATCAAACCAGTCTAGGATCGCTTTTTGAAATCTTGATGGGGCCATAGTGTGTGACGGGACAGCCACCGGTTACTGCTTACCAAATATACTTTTTAGAGCGCTAGTGTTACCCAGATACTTCTCACCAATTTTTTCTATCAGGGTATTTTTGAGTAAATCTTTAGTGCCGCTTTGGTTAGGTACGCAACTTGGGGGCTGAGAGATATCGCCATCAAAACGTCCAGTGCAGATAAAAGGAATAGTGCGGTTTTGAAGACGTTTATTAATACTGCAACCCAGAGAGCTAGTTTTTGAACCGGCTATTAGAGCGTTTACATCGAAGCGGTAGCGCTGTTCTAGCATTTGAATATAGCCTTTACCTTCAAGATTAAGATTACCCAATGCAGTTGTCATGTCATTCACAGAAATTCGCCCATTAGAGATACTAAGGTTGCCATTGAGTGTTGATAAGTTGGTTCCTGTGGGCAATGCACTTAAATTACTGGGAGAGCCACCCATGAGTGTGGCAGCCTGACAAACAGTCTGCTCGAGATTCATTGCCTCATAGGAGGGGTCTAATACAGTAAATCGCCCAGACCCAGAGAGTGACTGCTGAATGTCGGTGATATTTTGGCCAGTGCCACTCATGGTTATATTTCCTGTGAGCTGCCCGCTGACATCCGTAAGATCTGCAAGGGCACTAAAAGCTTTGTTCAGGTCAACTGAATCTATGGAAGTTTGCAAGCTAAAAGAGGGTGATAGATCTCTCAAGTCGACTCGAGCCGTGGCATTTAACTGTCCCCCGAGAAGATCTGCATTAAATGATGTCAATTGCAGAAAATCATCTAAGCCGGAAAGGTTGCCATAAAGGTTAGATAGCGAAAATGTGTCTAATACAATCTCATTAATCGTGAATTCGATCTGACTTTGGCCCTGCCAAAAGATAAATGGCAATGCCAGTGGCGCAAAGATTGCGCCAGAATTTGCGGAGTTGGTTGAGGATCCACCCTCGGGCAGATAATCACTGAGTTTAAACTGATCACCAGAAATCAGAGCATTCATTTTTCCTGTGGATTGATCGGCCTCAATGGTTGCATTAAAGCGCTGTTGATCGATAAAAATCTCATGCACATAGTTTGAGTAACCCCAAGGATTAACGCTGAATTCACTATTAAAGCGTACATCTGTCAGAGCATTAGCATTTGACATTGTTGGTACGCTGAAGATAGGCAGGCGTTGTTGTATGGTTTTAATTTGGTTCATCATATTAATTGAGGGACTCGATAGATTACCCACAATCTCTAAGGCCTCCAAATCAGCATCTACATTGCCAGTGACGATAATTTGGTCTGCTTGGAGTCTTAGGTCTGTCGCTTTGACCTGCGTGATTTTTTGATTATTAACTTTTATAGCAAGAGTTGTGTTGATAGCCAGAGGCAAACCATTAAGAACTTCCGCTGAGGCAGAAAAATCAAAATTACTTCCGGTAAGAGAGAAGTTATCAATCGATAAGGCTACGTTATCCAGTTGGATGGGCAGCAAGTCGGGGTTAGCATAACGGAAAGTCCCTTGACTGATTGTTACTGAATCTACAGGTATGTTTGCAAGATCAATCTTGCCATTTAACAGGAGCAGCCAGTCAGCAGTAACAATCATTTGACCTACACTACCTGAATGAAAATAGTCATCAGCGAAACTGACTTGCTCGATTGATATGCCCAAGCGAGGGAAAAACTGCCATGTTATGTCACCCTCAATTGATAAGCGGATACTATTTTCGTTAGCCACTGCCTCGATGTCTTTCTTGTAATCATTAGGGTCGATGAGAGTTGTGATAACAATTACCGCAATTGAGGCAAACACCAAGGTTGATGCCACGATAGACAGTAACCATTTACTTATTTTCGGCAATTTCAGGCTCCGTATGCTATTGATTGAATCTATTTCGTTAGACAATTCGGTATGGTAACTCAAGAGAATAAATCTGTCCCTTAGATAGCGTATTCTATAACCCCAATGGCTTAATATTGAATTAAAAAACCCAAGTTTTTTCAGGTATAATGCCCAACCTCTGAATATGTTGGAGCCTCTGATGGCCGAGCGAATAGCTACAGTTACCCGCAACACACTGGAATCGCAGATTACCATATCGGTAAATTTGGACGGTACCGGTAAAGCGAACCTTGATACACCCGTTCCCTTTTTGAACCATATGCTGGATCAAATTGCCCGTCATGGATTGATCGATCTTGATATTCAAGCGGCAGGGGACACGCATATTGATGATCATCACACAGTTGAAGATATCGGTATTACCCTAGGTATGGCAATCGCGGAAGCTATTGGTGATAAGAAAGGGTTAACTCGCTATGGACAATCTTATGTGCCGTTGGACGAAGCTTTATCAAGAGTCGTGTTAGATTTTTCTGGCCGTCCAGGGTTGTTTATGTATGCAGATTTTGTGCGAGGGCAGGTTGGTGATTTTGATGTTGATCTCACCCGAGAGTTCTTTCAGGGTTTTGTGAATCATGCCCTTGTGACCCTGCATATTGATAACTTACGGGGTGCCAATGCGCATCACCAGGTTGAAACTATATTCAAAGCCTTTGGACGTGCGCTACGCATGGCGGCTAGTGCGGATGACCGTATGGCCGGCGTGCTACCCTCAACTAAGGGTAGCTTATAAGCCTTTTATTGAAAGTCATTCACTACACTACAGATGGTTGAATCGTCCATGAGTCAGTCTGTTAATCACATTGCTGTTGTTGACTATGGTATGGGTAATCTTCATTCGGTTGCCAAGGCCTTAGAGCACGTTTGTAGAAACGCAAAGGTGTCAATTACGGCAGATGCGGCAGTAGTGGAAAGCGCAGATCGAGTTGTTTTTCCTGGTGTTGGTGCTATTGGTGACTGCATGAGTGAAATTCAAAGACTGAAAATCGATGAGGTGATTAATAAAGCGATCATCTCTAAACCTGTTCTGGGTATTTGTGTTGGCATGCAAGCGTTGCTGCAACACAGTGAAGAAAATGGTGGTGTTGACTGTTTAGGAATACTTGCCGGGAAGGTTAGACTGTTCGACAAACAGTTTACTGACAACCTAGGGGCAAGAATCAAGGTCCCTCACATGGGCTGGAACAACGTTTTTCAACGCATTGATCACCCTCTCTGGCAGGGTATACAGCAGGACAGTCAATTTTACTTTGTACATAGTTACTACGCAGAAATTGAGAATAACCCTTATATTGCCGGTTACTGTGATTATGGTGTCAAATTTGCTGCTGCTTTAAGTCATAACAATTTATTTGCAGTTCAATTTCATCCAGAAAAGAGCGCAGACAATGGTTTGCAGTTATTGCGTAATTTCACTCAATGGGTGGTTTAGTTTCGATGCCAGTCAGCAAAATTACAGAGCCCGCTGACCAAGAATTGGTCGCTCGACTTAACAGCGAGACAGCCAAGATTGGCTGGCATGAGCTCCAAAAGCATTATGCTGCAGGGAATGTTGTCGCCGTGTCCGACAGTGCTGATTTAATTGCCGTGGCGTTAGCATTTCATCAAGATAACCGTTCCCAGGTAGAGGGTTGGTTGGCGGATAAAACTGTTTTTGAGATAGAAGACCAGCAGGCGTTAGACTGGCACGAGAATAATACAGAGCACTGGGCAGTGGTGATTCCACCATTTGTGTTAGTGCAAGAAATCAAATAGTAGGGAGTAAAGTCACAATGAATATTAATAAAAAAATTGCAGTAGTAACCGGTGGCGCCTCAGGTTTAGGTCGCGCTGCTTCGCAGTTATTGGTTGATGCTGGTGCAACAGTAATAATATTTGATATGAATGAAAGTGCTGGGGAACAAGCAGTCGCTGAGCTTGGTGCAGGGTCTTCTCATTATATGCAGTTAGATGTTGCCAATGGACCTGATGTTGAATCAGCCTTTGAAAATATCCTCGAAGAATTTGGTCGAGTGGACATCTGTGTTAACTGCGCCGGAATCGGTATTGCCGCAAAAACAGTGGATCGAGAAGGCCAACCCCATGACCTAGATCTATACCGTAAAGTCATCGAGGTTAATTTAATTGGTACTTTTAATGTTGCCCGTTGCGCAGCAGCGGCAATGGCCAAGAATGAGCCTGATGAAAAAACCGAACGCGGGGTTATTATCAACACAGCATCTATTGCTGCATTCGATGGACAAATGGGCCAGGTAGCTTACTCTGCAACTAAAGGTGGAATTGTTGGTATGACATTACCTATGGCACGAGATTTGGCCAAGCAAGGAATCCGAATCAATACTATTGCACCTGGTGTGATGGCCACGCCATTAATGCTGGCTGCACCAGAGCATGTTCAAGATGGTATTGTCGCTAATATCCCATTCCCCAAAAGACTTGGAGAACCCTCTGAGTTTGGTCAGTTAGTCGTGCACATTACTGAAAATAGTTACCTTAATGGTGAGACTATTCGTTTAGATGGTGGTGTGAGAATGCAACCACGCTGACACTTAGACTGATTCAGACAACCACTGAGTGATTTCTTGGTGGTTGCCTCTGAAAACAACCCTTTCACGACGCTTTTCGAGTTGATATAAATACATAGGATCATAGTAGTCGGCAGTAATTGCGGTTAGCCAGTCGCGGTGATTGGCAAAATTGTCATTGTGTTGAGTCTTAAGCGCATTGTTCATGAGTGTGTGAATTTCATTGGTGCGTTGTCCCCCTAAGCGTGTTTTTACTCTTAATAAACTGTCAATAAGATAGTCGGCAAAAGCGGTCTCTGCATTTTCAGCATGATATGCCACGGTCTCTTGATAGCGATCAACTACGTATTCTTGCCACAGCTTCTCAATGCGTTGCTCAAACGGGAGTTCAATCACTACCAATGGGCTAACAACCATGGATGAGGTCAGTGGAATAGGTAGGTGTCGCCCCCCGATATTACGACTTTCATCCTCCAAAATAATACTGCGCTGTGGGTATTTTTGTTTGATGGCCATAAGATCTAAGGCAATCACATTCTCAAAATCTACTTGTGAAGGTTGCTGATCTAAAGGCCGGCCAAAGCTAGAGCCCTTATGGTTGGCAGCACCTTCTAGGTCGATGCTTCTGGGCAGAGTTTTAATGATGTCGGTTTTGCCAGTACCTGTCATACCTGACAATAAGACGAATTTTTCATTACTGCACAGGTCGGCAATTTGGTTGATTAAAAATCCCCGCAAACTTTTATACCCGCCCTCAACTCTGGGACAAATAACACCAGCATCGGCTAACCACTGTTGACTTAATTGAGAGCGTAACCCACCCCTAGCACAATAAAGGACGGCATTAGGGTTAGAGGCCACAAAATCTACCCAAGCATTGATTCGTTGTTGTTTCTTATCCCCAGACACTAATTGGTGGCCCAAAGTAATTGCCGCTTGCTGCCCTTCCTGTTTGTAGCAAATTCCAACTTGCTGGCGCTCATCATCGGACATTAAAACTAGGTTTTGGGAAAACGGCAGAGCACCAGTTTGAAACTCCACTGGCGCTCTGACATCGATCATTGGAACCTTATCAGTGAGAAGATTAAGATAATCGCTAGTCAATGGAAGTGGCGATTGATTCAAGAAGATACCCCAATAGTCGCAAGGCTTGCATCGTAATCGATCAGTTTACCGATTGGCTGGCAATGGCAGTTTGCTTGTTTAAGTATCGATGCAACCTCTTTCACTGAACTGGGGCTTACCGCAACTAGTAGACCACCACTAGTCTGAGGATCACAGAGTAAAGCCTGATCGTGCGAGCTAATATCGCCGACATACTTATTAATGCTCTGCCAGTTACGCTGACTGCCTCCGGGAACACATCCAGCTTCAATGTAATCGTTAATAGACTCATCTAGCACAGGAACAGATGATAGATCGATGGTAGCGTTAAGATGACTTCCTTGACAGATTTCCAGTAGGTGACCCAACAGCCCGAAACCCGTTACATCTGTCATTGCGTTGACACCAGAGAGCTTTCCAAGAGCAGCGCCTACGGAGTTTAGTTGCATCATGGTTTCAACCGCTAACCGTGTATGCTCAGGTTGCAGTTTTCCCTGCTTCTCCGCTGTGGTGAGAACACCAACACCAATGGGTTTGGTTAAAAATAAACTATCACCAGATTTTGCTGTACTGTTTTGTTTGAGATTATCTAAATTGACTTTACCAGTGACTGCTAAACCAAAAATAGGCTCTTGGGTATCAATGGAGTGGCCTCCTGCAAGATGAATGCCTGCATCTTTGCATGCATAACGACCGCCATCTAAAACTTTTTGAGCTATCTCTGCATCTAGAACATCAACCGGCCATCCAAGAATAGCGATTGCCATCATGGGGGTGCCCCCCATGGCATAGACATCACTAATGGCATTAGCCGCAGCGATACGACCAAACTCAAATGCATCATCCACAATGGGCATAAAAAAATCGGTGGTACTAATGATCCCACTACCATTCCCGAGATCGTAAACAGCAGCATCGTCCTTAGTGCTATTGCCTACCAATAAATTGGCATCATCTGGGGCTATAAAATCTGTTTTTAAAAATTTTTCTAGAACGCTGGGGGCGATTTTACAGCCACAGCCCGCGCCATGACTAAATTGGGTCAGTCTAATCTCACTGCTCATGGTTATTTTATCGCTCATTTAATTTATACAGGGTACTTTGTTTAGGGTTCAAGGTCATGAGTTTTGCTTACAATATTCGCGCGGCGAGAGGCCAGTCCAGTGTTTAAATGCCCGTGTGAATGATCGAGATTCGCTGAACCCCACGGCTTCTGATACCTGTTCAACAGTTAGCCTTTCATGAACTAGCTTTGTAATTGCAAGATTTCTACGAAGGTTGTCTTTAATTTTTTGATAGCTAGTGGCGCTATCTTTGAGTCTTCGATGTAGGGTTTGAGAGCTCATACCAAGCTCCTCAGCTAACTCTTTAATGGTATAAAAAACCAATCGATCGGGATCTCTCTGGCTAATAATCCGTTCTATCTGTGCCTCAAGAATAGTTTCTGATCCTGGAATGGTCATTACATCGGCAGGAGCATTTTCAAGATATTGGCTAAGCTCTTGGTCTGATCGTAGTAGCACCTTATCAAGATAATGAGCATCAAAAATAAGTCGATTAGCGGGGCTATTAAACCGCAGAATAGAGGGAAACATGATCTGCAGTTCTGATTTATGTTCAGGAACAGGAAATGTGAAGTGAGTTTCTTCTAGCCTGATCGGTTCACCAATATACCAGCTAGGAAACCGATGCCAAATAACAAGCCAGAACTCAGCCATAAAATGTTCCGGGTCACGATTCGGATTTGCCATGGTAAATTCAAATATCGCTTTACCGTTTTCTACATTAAGAGCCATGGGGATATCACTGCTGACAAGGTTGTAGAAGTCGATGGCTTTTTCGAGAAGCTCACCAAGCGTGCCACAGCGGCTGACTAGCTCACTCATGGTTGCAAATAGGCCGACTTTACAAGGGTTCTCGGTAAAACCCATAAATTCATCGTTTAAAGCGTCTTGAACACCTTTAAATAAACGAGCAACCTGGTCGGTATGCTCTCTCTGATCTGGCTTATTCAGGCGTGTTGGGTTGATACCTGCACGCTCTAGGATGGGCCGCTGTGGTAGATTGCGCTGACGTATTCCATGTAGACAAGCAATCACATGATGTTGACAAATTGTAGCCATGACAGCTGGTTACCCAATAAATTAATATTAATTGTGAGTTTATAGGTAATTTATAGCATATTATTGGAATATTACCCAATATAATTGGCAATAAATGTGAGTTTTTGTGTTGTAAATAGACCTACTATTAACGGATAGTGTGCGGCATAGTGCCACTTTTAAATATTGTTATCATAGAGCGGCACACGAGGTGTCAAAAGGCGGATACAAGAATGACTGATAAGAATGGTCCAGGGATCAAAGATTGGCAAAAGTTGGTCGAAAAAGAGACCAAGGGGCGATCTGTTGATGATTTAACTTGGCAGACTCCCGAAGGTATTGCTGTTAAGGCGCTTTACACCGCTGAGGACACTGAAGATCTGTCACACATGAATAATCTGCCGGGCTTTGCGCCATTTAAACGAGGCCCTAAGGCTACCATGTATGCCGGCCGAGCTTGGACGGTAAGACAGTACGCTGGGTTTTCTACGGCTGAAGAATCCAACGCTTTTTATCGCAAAAACTTAGCTGCGGGCCAGCAGGGCTTGTCAGTGGCATTTGATTTGGCAACGCACCGTGGTTATGACTCGGACCATAAAAGAGTTGAAGGGGATGTTGGTAAAGCGGGTGTCGCAATTGATTCTGTTGAGGATATGAAGATTCTTTTTGACAGCATTCCTTTGGATAAAGTGTCTGTTTCCATGACAATGAATGGGGCTGTTTTACCTGTAATGGCGAGCTTTATCGTCGCGGCAGAAGAGCAAGGAGTTTCTCCAGAGCAATTATCTGGAACACTACAAAACGATATTCTTAAAGAATTTATGGTCCGTAATACCTATATCTACCCACCTGCGCCATCTATGAGAATTGTCTCTGATATTATTGGTTATACCTCTCAGAAGATGCCTAAGTTTAATTCTATTTCCATCTCTGGATATCACATGCAAGAGGCCGGAGCGACCAATGTTCAGGAGCTGGCTTACACTATTGCTGATGGTATCGAGTACGTGCGTACAGCTATAGATAGCGGGATGGATGTTGATAAGTTTGCACCACGGTTGTCCTTCTTCTTTGCCATCGGCATGAACTTTTTTATGGAAGTTGCCAAACTGCGCGCTGCAAGAATTCTTTGGGCAACGCTGATGGAAGAAAAATTCTCACCTAAAGATCAACGTTCTCTAATGTTGCGTACTCACTGCCAAACATCTGGTGTTAGCCTTACCAGTAAAGACCCTTATAACAATATTATGCGGACCACCATTGAGGCGATGTCGGCTGTACTTGGTGGCACTCAATCACTCCATACTAATTCTTTTGATGAGGCTTTGGGCTTGCCCACGGAATTTGCCGCTGGAATTGCGCGAAATACTCAATTAGTTATTCAGGAGGAAACGGGTATTACCAATGTAGTTGACCCTTTGGCTGGTTCTTACTATGTCGAAAGTCTGACGAGTGAGTTAGTTGATGCTGCGATGGTGTTGATTAATGAAGTGGAAGATATGGGTGGCATGACTAAAGCTGTGGAATCGGGAATGCCAAAACTGCGTATTGAAGAGGCAGCAGCCTTGCGGCAGGCCGCTGTAGATCGCGGCGATGAAGTTATTGTTGGGGTTAACAAGTATCAGTTATCTGAGGAGCCAGAAGTTGATGTGTTGGATATTGATAACACTGCGGTTCGAGGATCACAGATCCAAAGACTTGATGACATTCGTGAATCTCGAGATCCCAATGCTCACCAAAATTCATTGAATGCACTCACTGAGGCAGCCAAAAGTGGTGAGGGCAATCTACTTGATTTGGCTGTTAATGCGGCTCGAGCACGGGCGACTGTTGGTGAGATTAGTGATGCTTTAGAATCGGTTTGGGGGCGGCATAGAGCACGAACCCGATCGATCAGTGGTGTTTATGGTTCAGCCTATGAAGACGACGAGGAATTTATGAAAATCAAACACAAAGTGGAACAGTTTGCCAAGCAGCATGGTCGTCGCCCGAGAATGTTAGTGGTGAAGATGGGGCAAGATGGGCATGACCGTGGAGCAAAAGTAATTGCAACAGCGTTTGCAGATTTGGGATTCGATGTGGATATAGGGCCGATGTTTCAAACACCTGATGAGGCAGCTCGTCAGGCCATTGAGAATGATGTTCACGTAGTAGGGGTGTCATCCCAAGCTGCCGGGCACAAAACATTAGTACCGCAGATGATTGAATCATTAAAAAGACAGGATGCGGGCGAAATTTTGGTGATCTGTGGCGGAGTGATTCCTCCTAAAGATTACGCGGAGCTGACTCAGCAAGGAGTGTCTGCGATCTTTGGTCCTGGAACTAATATTCCAGAAGCCGCAGCAGAGGTGCTAGATCTTATTAAATAATGGACTTCTCCGAGGGAGAAAAATATGCACGAAATTCTTGAAGAGTTAGAAGAGAAAAGACGACTAGCCAGATTGGGTGGCGGTCAAAAACGAATTGATACCCAGCATGCAAAAGGTAAGTTAACTGCGCGCGAGCGTATTGATCTGCTTCTAGACGAAAATAGTTTTGAAGAGTGGGATATGTTTGTGGAGCATCGCTGCACCGATTTTGATATGGATCAGCAGCACGTACCCGGGGACGGCGTTGTGATAGGTTATGGAACTATTAATGGCCGTTTAGTTTTTGTCTTTAGTCAGGATTTTACTGTTTTTGGAGGAGCACTCTCAGAGGCTCATGCGGAAAAGATCTGTAAGGTAATGGATCAAGCAATGAAGGTGGGGGCACCCATTATTGGACTCAACGATTCTGGTGGTGCGCGCATTCAAGAGGGCGTTGCATCTCTGGGTGGTTATGCTGAGGTTTTCCAACGCAATGTAATGGCCTCTGGTGTGGTCCCTCAGATTTCAATGGTGATGGGACCCTGTGCAGGTGGTGCAGTCTACTCTCCAGCGATTACCGACTTTATTTTTATGGTTCAAGATAGTTCCTACATGTTTGTGACGGGCCCTGATGTAGTGAAAACAGTGACTCACGAAACCGTGACAGCGGAAGAGTTGGGAGGCGCTATTACTCATTCGACTAAGTCTGGAGTGGCAGATTTGGCATTTGAGAATGACGTTGAGGCACTGGAAAAAGTACGCCATTTTTTCAATTACCTACCTGCTAATAATCAAGAAAAGCCACCTGTATGGCCAACAGAGGATCCGGCTGACCGAATTGAGATGTCTTTAGATACTCTTATTCCCAGCGACCCTAATAAACCCTATGACATGAAAGAAATCATTTTAAAGGTCGCTGATGAAGGAGCTTTTTTTGAGACCCAGGTGAATTACGCCAAGAATATTATTACTGGGTTTGTGCGCATTGAGGGATCCAGTGTTGGTGTAATCGCCAACCAACCGATGGTATTGGCCGGATGTTTAGATATCGATGCGTCAAAAAAAGCTGCGCGATTTATTCGGTTTTGTGATTCTTTTAATATCCCGGTGCTCACGTTTGTTGATGTTCCAGGTTTTATGCCAGGAACAAGTCAAGAGTACGGCGGTATTATTAAGCATGGCGCTAAGCTTCTTTATGCTTATGCTGAATGCACAGTTCCAAAGGTAACGGTGATTACCCGGAAAGCGTATGGGGGCGCCTATGATGTTATGTCTTCTAAGCATTTGCGTGGAGATGCTAACTTAGCCTGGCCTTCAGCAGAGATTGCTGTCATGGGTCCAAAGGGTGCAGTAGAAATTATCTTCCGCAAGGATATTGGTGATGAAGAGAAGATAGCTGCCCGTACGGAAGAATACCGTAAGAAGTTTGCCAATCCGTTTATTGCGAGTAAGCGAGGCTATGTTGATGACGTGATTATGCCTCATAGCACGCGCAAGCGAGTTGCCAGATCATTGGCTATGTTGCGTAATAAATCTGTCGAAAATCCGTGGCGCAAGCACGGCAATATACCTCTTTAAGTTAATTAACGATTAAGTAGAGATAACTATGCTGAAGAAAATTCTAGTGGCCAATCGCGGTGAGATAGCCTGTCGGGTGTTCACTACTGCAAAGAAAATGGGTATTGCCACGGTTGCAGTTTACTCAGATGCTGATCGTGATGCGCTTCACGTTCAAATGGCCGACGAAGCAGTCCATATAGGACCATCCGCGTCCTCAGAGAGCTATTTGGTGATCGATAAAATCATTCAGGCTTGCCTCGACACCGAAGCTGATGCTGTTCACCCTGGGTATGGGTTTTTATCTGAAAACAGTCAATTCCGCGATGCCTTGGATGCAGCTGGTATTGCTTTCATTGGTCCAGGTAAAAAAGCGATAGAGTCAATGGGTGACAAAATTACTTCTAAACGTATCGCTGAGGAAGCGGGTGTTAATACTATTCCAGGTTATACCGATGTGGTTCGTGACGCTGATCATGCCATAGAAATTAGCGCCAAGATTGGTTACCCAGTCATGCTGAAAGCTTCAGCAGGAGGCGGTGGCAAGGGTATGCGAGTGGCCATGAATGAAGACGAGTGTCGAGATGGTTTTGAAAGAGCGACAAATGAAGCGAGATCGAGTTTTGGTGACACGCGTATTTTTATAGAAAAATATATACAGCAACCCAGACATATTGAAATCCAGGTAATGGCAGATAGCCATGGTAATGTTATTTATCTGGGTGAGAGAGAATGCTCTATTCAGCGCCGACATCAGAAAGTCATAGAAGAAGCGCCATCTCCCTTCTTAAATAAAGCGACTCGAAAGAAGATGGGAGAGCAGAGTTGCGCCCTTGCTAGAGCGGTGGACTACGAGTCAGCGGGCACGGTTGAATTTATCGCTGATGCGGATATGAATTTCTATTTTCTAGAAATGAATACTCGCCTACAGGTAGAGCATCCCGTGACTGAGTTGGTCACTGGCCAAGATCTCGTAGAACTAATGATTAGGATTGCAGCAGGTGAGAAATTACCACTGGCTCAGAAGGATATTACCTTGTCGGGCTGGGCGATGGAGGCGCGTGTTTACGCCGAAGACCCATTCCGTAACTTTCTTCCCTCCACGGGTCGACTGGTTAAGTATGCTCAGCCTCAGGGCGAAGGGGTTAGGGTAGATAGTGGTGTCTATGAGGGTGGTGAAGTATCAATGTTTTACGACCCCATGATAGCCAAGTTAATTACCTATGGAGATGACCGCTCTCAGTCAATTACTCGCATGGTAGATGCTTTAGATAATTACTATATACGCGGGGTTAATCACAACATTAGTTTTCTTAACGCACTAATGGTTCACCCTCGTTTCGTTGAGGGAGACCTTACTACTAATTTTATTGCTGATGAATTTCCTGATGGATTTCATGCTGATTTAGTTGTTCAAGATGATCCAGCAATTGCAGTTGTCGTAGCGGCGTCAGTCCATCAATTGGATTGTGAGCGAGCAGGACTATTGTCTGATCAGCTAGAGGGCCACGAAGTTGAACCGTCGAATGATTGGATTGTTGCCATCGCAGATCAACACCGGTCGGTTCAGGTGAGTCTCACCGATACTGGCTATTTAGTGGAGCTTGATGGGCAGGATTATCATGTTGTTACTCAGTGGAGTCTTGGAGATCCATTATTCAAGGCGGTAATTAACGATGTTAGTGTTTCTGTGCAAGTGGAACCTGCAGTATCGGGATATCGACTATTTTATCGAGGCGCAGAAATCAATGCTCGGGTGATATCGCCAAGAGCAGCTGATTTAATGAAACATATGTTGTTTAAACCGCCCGTGGACATGTCTAAATTTTTGCTCTCTCCGATGCCTGGATTATTAGTTAAACTATCGGTCAATGAGGGTCAAGAGGTTAAAGAAGGTGAAGAGTTAGCGGTAGTTGAAGCAATGAAAATGGAAAATAGCTTGCGTGCGACACAAGATGGTATTGTAGGTAACGTTCAGGCTCAACAGGGTGACAGTTTAGCGGTAGACCAAATTATTTTAGAGTTTAAGTAGAGATAGGTTTAGATGGCACAGGCGACAAAGACATTAGCAGACCAAGTTAGACAAGGCGATCGTCGAGCTCTGGCAAAGGCTATTACGCTGGTAGAGTCAACCCGTGATGATCATCGGCAGCAGACGGCTGAACTTTTGGAGACTCTTATCCCTGATGCAGGTAACTCCATTCGAATTGGTATTTCAGGAGCACCAGGAGTCGGTAAATCAACTTTTATCGAAGTCTTAGGGTCTCACTTAATTCAACTTGGGCATTCGGTAGCAGTATTGGCTGTAGATCCCTCTTCAGCAGTCACTGGGGGCTCGATTCTGGGCGACAAGACGCGCATGGAAACTTTAGCCTTTGCTGAGAAAGCTTTTGTTAGGCCGTCTCCAGCGGGCAGTACTTTAGGTGGGGTGGCTCGTAGAACACGAGAGTCTATGTTAGTTTGTGAAGCCGCTGGATTTGATATTATATTGGTTGAAACAGTGGGCGTTGGACAGTCAGAAACGGCTGTAGCAGATATGACAGATATGTTTTTGCTACTTCTTCTGCCGGCTGGTGGTGACGAGCTGCAAGGGATTAAACGAGGGATTATGGAACTTGCTGATCTGATCTTAGTCAATAAGGCAGATGGCGATCAAGTAGCGTTGGCGGCTCGAACAATGGGTGATTATCGATCGGCCGTTCAATTTTTAGCCTCGCGATTTGATGAGTGGCAAACACCAGTGATGACTTGTTCTTCGCTAAATAATGAGGGTGTTGCTGAGGTATGGGCCCAGGTTGATGCTTTTAAAAAGGTGTTGTCAGAGACTGGCCGATTGCAACAGTGTCGAGCTGAACAGGCAAAAGCATGGATGTGGAGCGAAATGACCGAATCTCTTGTTGCTGATCTAAAATCTGATGAAAGAGTAAAATTGTTAGTGCCTGACATAGAGTCTGCTGTGCTCGCAGGAGAGTTACCAGCGACTGTTGGGGCTCAAAGAGTTATTAATTTATATAAAAATTCATGAACAACGCTGGCTGACACGCCTTTAAGGGAGAATCAACGATATGACTGGAGATAGGGATAGTTTAGCGAATTTAATTGCCGCAAATAGGAGTTACGAAAAGAGCTTCGACAAATCTGACCTTGACGCCAAACCTGCTAAACGTATCTCTATTTTGACATGTATGGATTGCAGAATGAATCCCTATGAATTTGCCGGTTTAAAGGAAGGAGAGGCTCATATAATTCGTAATGCTGGCGGACGAGCTACAGATGATGCTATTCGCTCGCTGATTATTTCTCATAAATTCCTGGGAACCTTGGATTGGTTTGTTATTCACCATACTCAATGTGGTATGGCTACCTTGAATGACGAAATTATCGGTGAATTACTGGAGGGAGATTTAGAAACGTCGATTTTTGAAGACGGTGTTTGGAAAAATCCTGATAGAGCCACATCTGACAATACTAAAGCGGGCTCTGATGCTGGCAAGTCAATACATTGGCATACTATTAGTGATCTCCAAGAAAGTGTCAGTGGGGACATGGAACAGATTAAAAATCATCCATTAGTACCGAGCCATATTAATATCTATGGTTTTATTTTTGATGTTAAAACAGGTAGTTTAATCCCAGTAAAGTAACCTCATGACTTCAGGAGATTAATATGCGGCGTTTTGGGCCAGGCTTATTAGTCACGGCGGCCTTTATTGGGCCAGGTAGTATTGCTACTGCAAGTGTTGCCGGCGCTAACTTCGGTTTTGTCTTGTTGTGGGCTTTATTGTTTTCTTTAATAGCCACCGTGGTTTTACAGGAAATGGCCGCCCGACTGGGGTTGGTTTCCTCCTCGGGTCTAGCACAAGCATTGCGGACAACCTTCAATAACCCAACCCTCAACCGAGCGGCAGTAGCATTAGTCGTAGCTGCGATTGGTGTCGGCAATGCGGCCTATGAAGCGGGCAATATCTCCGGAGCAGCACTCGGGTTGCAATCGATTACTGATTTATCAGCGCCAGTTTGTGCTGTAGTACTGGGGTTGGTTGCAAGTTTGTTACTTGGCAGTAGCGGATATAAGTTACTGGAGCCTGTTCTCATTATTTTGGTTCTCATCATGAGCTGCGTTTTTGTGGTTACGATGATGTCTATTGATGTTGATTATTCAGGGCTCGTTAAAGGGCTATTACTGCCATCCCTGCCCACTGGCTCAATACTAACCGTGATAGCTCTAATTGGTACCACCGTAGTGCCGTACAATTTGTTTTTGCACGCTAATCTGGTGCAAGAGAAATGGCGAGGTGTTGATCTAGATACAGCCTTGTCAGAATCTCGTACAGATACAATTGTATCTATTGGCCTTGGTGGTTTAATTACACTAGCAGTGATGAGCACCTCTGCGGTGGCTTTTTTTGATACTGGTAGAGAATTTTCTTCAACTTCAATCGCGACTCAATTGGAGCCAATATTAGGTACTTCGGCTAACTTGTTCTTTGCCTTTGGCTTGATGGCTGCGGGATTAACGAGCGCAATCACAGCGCCTTTAGCTGCCGCCTATGCAGTAAGTGGTGCTTTGGGATGGCCATCTGATTATACCGATCGTCGTTTTCGAGCTGTTTGGCTAACTGTTTTGATTGTTGGTACTACCTTTGCTGCAATTGGAACTAAGCCCATCGCGGCCATATTATTCGCTCAGGCCGCGAATGGTTTATTGCTACCGATTGTGGCGGTTTTCTTGCTGATTATTATGAATCGCGGTGATTTGCTTGGAGATTATCGCAATACTTGGAAAGCTAATGTGGTAGGCGGTATGGTGGTGATTACAGTAGCCTTTTTAGGAATCTTTAATCTTATAAAACTCTTTCTCAATTAGTCGGTTTCCTAGGCATAAAAAAAGCGGCTTGGTAGCCGCTTTTTAGCTAGTTGCTACTCATCAGCCGCACTTTGAGTCGCCACAGTTTAAACAGGTCATGCAACCATCCATTAATATAACCGCTTTCACACTACATTTTCTGCACACTTCAGCATTTGGTGGAAAGTCGGTTGCCTCTTCCGGAGCGGCTGTTGCCTGCTCAAAGTCAGCACGTTTTTCATCCATAATCTTTTGCTGATGCTCTGGAATTTCAACTTTCGTCATCATCCCAATCTTTTGAAGGTGGTCTTCGATGGCCCAGCCTATTTCAGCCACTAGCGAGGGCATAAAACGTCCGCCTGACTTAAAGTAGCCCCCTTGAGGATCAAATATGGCTTTTAGCTCTTCAACCAGGAATGTGCAGTCTCCACCTTTTCGGAATACCGCTGAAATAACTCGTGTTAGAGCCGAAATCCACTGGTATTGATCCATGTTCTTAGAATTAAGAAATATTTCAAAGGGGCGTCGCAACTCATGATCAGTACCTTCATTTAAAATAATGTCATTAATAGTCAGGTACATAGCGTGGTCTGACATAGGTGTTTTTATTTTGTAAGTGCTGCCAGCAAGAGCTTCTGGGCGAGAAACCTTCTCATGCATCTGGATGATATTACTCTCAACATTTGATTGAGTTTCTACTGCGGCTTCTTGATCTTCAGAGACAACTTTATAACCGACGATTTTCTTTTCAATTTTCTTGTTCATCTTTTCCCTCGCAGTAATCTGCGGTTTTTGATTTAGTATTATTAGAATTTACCGTAGTAGCCTTCTTTTAAGGCATCAAAAAGGTTAGCAGCAGTATGGGTCTCACCATCATACTCAACCTCCTCATTACCCTTGAACTCTACGGTGGAACCATCTTCTAAGGTAAAGCTATAAGTTGTGTTTTCTAGATCACTCTCTTTAACTAGCACGCCCTGGAAGGCCTCAGGATTAAAGCGGAATGTAGTACAACCTTTCAGTCCTTTTTCGGCGGCATATAAGTAGATATCTTTAAATTCTTCGTATTCGCAGTCAGTGGGCACATTAATCGTTTTTGAAATAGAAGAGTCCACCCATTTTTGTGCGGCAGCTTGAATATCAACGTGAGCCTTAGGCTCTATATTCTCAGAACTTACAAAGTAATCGGGTAGTGCCTCTGATTCATCAGTACCAAATGGCATTGCCTTGGGATTTACTAATGTCCGGTAGGCCAATAATTCGTAGGAGAATACATCAACTTTTTCTTTTGACTTTTTCCCCTCGCGAATAACATTGCGTGAGTAGTGATGAGCAAAACTTGGCTCAATACCGTTACTGACATTGTTTGCCAGCGAAAGCGATATGGTACCCGTTGGCGCAATTGATGAGTGATGGCTAAAACGACAACCTTCTTCAGTAATAGAGTCAATGAGTTCAGGAGCAACTTTGGCTACTTCTTGCATATATCGGCTGTATTTCCCCAACAACACCTTTCCTTTGATCTTACTTCCAACTTTAATACCATCTTTAGCGAGATCTGGCTGTTTAAATAACAATGCTGCATCTACATCAAACTCGTCTTCCATAATGGGAGCCGGACCTTTCTCACGAGCCAACTCCAAACCGGCAGTCAGGCCAGAAACAGCCATATCTCTCGCTACCCGCTCAGTAAATTCAAGAGACTCTTTGTCTCCGTATTTCATACACAGCATAGTAATAGCAGAACCAAGACCCAAGAAACCCATACCATGACGGCGTTTGTATTCAATTTCTTCTCGTTGGCCCTCGAGTGGTAGGCCGTTGATGTCTACAACATTATCCAACATGCGAGTAAAGATGCTAACTACTTCAGCGTATTCATCCCAATCGAAGAAGGCGTCCTCAGTAAAAGGGTTGCGAACAAATTTAGTTAAATTTACTGAGCCTAGAAGACAGCTGCCGTAGGGAGGAAGTGGCTGCTCTCCGCAGGGGTTTGTAGCGCGAATGTCCTCGCAGAACCAGTTGTTATTATTTTTATTTACTTGGTCAATTAAAATAAAGCCAGGCTCAGCGTAATCATAGGTTGAAGACATGATCGCGTTCCAAAGCTTTTGCGCTCTAATCGTCTCATAAATGCGGCAAGCTACTTGGCCCTGTTCGTTAGTCACATAGCCGTCTGTGGTTGGGAAATGTTTCCAAACTACGTTATCACCTTTGATGTCTAAACCACCGTCAATTTCTTTGGCACTGATTGGAAAGGTAAGATCCCAGTTTCCATCAGATCTAACCGCTTCAATAAATTCTTCAGTGATTAGCAAGGACAGATTGAATTGGCGTAACCGGCCGTCTTCACGTTTAGCTCTGACAAAATCAAAAACATCTGGATGACTGACATCGAAGGTCGCCATTTGAGCGCCTCGACGACCGCCTGCAGAGGAGACCGTAAAGCACATCTTGTCATATATATCCATAAACGATAGAGGGCCTGAGGTGTATGCTCCTGCGCCAGACACATAGGCTCCCTTGGGACGCAGCGTTGAAAACTCATAACCGATACCGCAACCCGCTTTCAAAGTTAAGCCTGCCTCTAAATTGCGTTCTAGAATTCCGACCATAGAGTCAGGCACAATACCGGATACTGTACAGTTTATTGTTGATGTAGCGGGTTTGTAGGCTTGAGCGCCAGCGTTAGAAATAATACGTCCTGCTGGAATCGCCCCATGTTGTAACGCCCAAACAAATCGTTCTTGCCACAGTTTCTGTTTAGATTCATCCTCTACATCAGATAAAGCTTTCGCAACCCTCATATAAGTGGCATTCACATCAGCATCAACTGGATTTGCTTCTTTATCTTTCAGGCGATATTTTTTATCCCAGATATCCAAAGAAGCATCTTGCATCAAAATTTCGGTTGTTTTTTTAGCAGGCTTTATAGTTTTTAGTTTTGGTGCGCTCATTTTTTGCCCTTTTTTCTTGATCAATTCATACCTAGTAAAATTCGCTGCTGAGCACGTTCAGGGCCCATGCAGTTTAAAATTAGATTGAAAAATAAAACAGACTCTTCCCTAATTCCGTTTAAGAAGTTTATCCTACATTGTGTGTCTTGCAAGCATTAATCTACTATATATTGTGTTTAATTCGAATTTTCGTCCATTTTTATCTTCATAAGTACTTGAAAAACTTGTGGATAAATCGCCCTATTACCTACCACTACTGGGCTACATTCAATTGCTGACTCACAACGTGAAAATGGTCACGAGGGCGACCTAATTGGCTTGAGCTTTTTCTGTCTCTAAAGAGTAAGTATCGTTGTGAGTTGTCTGCGACTTGGATAAAATGGTAACGCTTATTTTCATCAAAAAGTGGTGGCGAGATAAACTGCTGCTTAAATCTGCTGAGGTTTTGTAATGGATATTTTCGATTTCTCCGATGGCCGAGAAGGCTACTATGGGGAGTACGGTGGTGTTTTCCTGCCGGAAATACTACAAGCAACTATTGAAGAATTGCTTGCATGTTTTCGTGAGTGCAAAGCAGATCCAAAATTTTGGCAAGATTATGTTGCTTTGCTGCAGAGTTATTCTGGTCGTCCTACTCCAATTACACACCTTGAGAATTTGTCAGCAAAACTTGGTGGAGCCCAAATTTATGTGAAGCGTGATGATCTTAATCATACAGGCTCTCATAAGATTAATAATGTTATGGGGCAAGGCTTGCTGTGTCAGCGTCTGGGTAAAAATCGTGTTATTGCCGAAACTGGCGCTGGTCAGCATGGCTTTGCTACTGCAACTATGGCGGCTAAATTTGGCTATGAATGTAAAATTTATATGGGTGCAGTAGACGTAGCACGGCAGCGCCCTAATGTATTCTGGATGGAAAATCTGGGGGCTCAAGTTGTTGCGGTGGAAGATGGGCAAAAGACTCTCAAAGATGCGGTCAACGAATGTATGCGGGATTGGGTTACTAATATGGCAGATACGCATTATATTCTGGGGACTGCGTGTGGACCACATCCCTTTCCTGAAATGGTGAGTTGGTTCCAGTCGATAATTGGTATGGAAGCACGTGAGCAAATTTTAAAACAAGCTGGAAAATTGCCTGATCGTGTCTTCGCCTGTGTAGGTGGTGGCTCTAATGCCATGGGTATATTCCAAGGTTTTTTTGATGATGATAACGTTGAATTGGTGGGTTGCGAGGCTGGAGGCCATGGTGTTGGTTCTTACATGCACTCAGCGCGTTTGGCCTATGACGATGCGTCTGTAGGAGTTGCCCAAGGTTACAAGACTTATTTTTTGCAAAACGAGCAGGGTAATATGAATGAGACGCATTCGGTGGCTGCTGGACTGGACTATATAGGGATCAATCCAATTTTTTCTTATCTTTGGGAGCAGGGAAAAGTACGTTTTGAGGCAGCTACAGATAGTGAAGTAAAAGAGGCTCTCAAGTTAACTATGCGTACTGAAGGGCTGATCCCCGCGCTTGAAAGCACTCATGCTTTTGTTACAGCAATTAAAGAAGCGCCTACGATGGGAAAAGACGAAGTTATTTTGATCAATCAGTCTGGTCGCGGCGACAAGGATATCTTTACCATTGCAGATGCCTTGGATGATTCTAAATGGAAAACCTTTATTGGTGGTAAGGCTGATCAATATCGATCGGAGGAAAGCTAATGGGGCTCCAGGCTTATATTGCTGAACGAAAAGAGCAAAAAGACTTACTGGTCATGGCTCATGTGGTCTGTGGTTATCCTTCTTTTGAGGATAACATGCAGGAATTAGAGATCATGGCTGAGGCTGGGGTTGATTTAGTGGAATTACAATTTCCGTTTTCAGAGCCCAGCGCCGATGGTCCATTGTTCGTCAAAGCGAACGAACAGTCTCTTAAGTCAGGGACCACAGTTGACCAATGTTTTGAGTTTATGGCGAAAGCGAGCGCAAAATTTCCATTCAAAGTGTTAATGATGGGGTATTACAATACCGCCTTTCGAATGGGTGAAGCTACTTTCGTAGAGAGAGTTAAAGAAGCGGGTGGGGTGGGTTATATTCTCCCTGATCTACCTATTGAGGAATCGGCCAATTTACATGCTCTTTCAGAGAAGGCGGGTATTGACCCCATTATTTTGATGACGCCAACAAGCAGTGATAAAAGGCTTGAAAAATTGGGGCAAGCCAGCCGAGGTATGGTTTATGCAGTGGCTCGCAAAGGAGTTACTGGGTCTAAAACGAATCTTGGTGATGATGTTATAAGCTTAATTAATCGCTGCCGCAAGCATACCGATGTCCCAATAGGTGTAGGATTTGGGATTAGCAGTAAAGCTGATATGGATTTTCTTCGTGGAGAAGCAGATCTAGCGATTGTCGGCACCGCAGCACTCCAGATATGGGAAGATGCTGGCTCTGAGGGCCTAAAAGCATTTTTTAAAGAGTTACTGAGCTAATTTGTTTAATTCTTTCGATTGTTTTCTAGACTCCGCCAGACGCCAATCATTGATTAGTTCTTCTCTTATATCATTTAACGCAGGGTAGGGCTCGCGGACATGGTGTTCTATGCAAACCAAGTAGGACCCCAACTTCCCTCCGATTGGTCCATCCCAGCAGGGTAGACCTGTGGAATCATTTTTCTCTATTAAAGTCAGTATCTTCTCTCCAAAACCAGCGCCAAACTCTTTGTAAAGATTAGAGTCCTCCTCATTAGACCATTCGTAAAAGCCTGAAAAATAACCATCTTTAGGCAATCTTTCACGCCTGATTAAAGGGTCTCCGTCAATGATCTTGTTTTCCAGAGCCTGCCTTGCTTTCTCAGTTGCTTGGCCTCCATATTGCCTGCTATAGAAAGGACGATATAAAAACGTTAGGTTAGACCCTCCGCCGTAATGACGTTTATTTTCCTCATAAAAACGGTTTAATTCATCGTCTGTGGGTAATTTATTTTGGCCTAGCCCACGAATCAGCCCCCTTAGTTTGGCTTGCATAGCTGAGTCATCAGTAGCTAAATTAGTGTCTGGGTTGGCAAGGTCTGCATCCCCATGAATTTTCTTATTAAGGTCTTGCGAGATTTTTTCAGAGAATTCATTGCCGGGAGTCAGCACAAAATCAAAATTATCTTCCATGACAGTGTCTTGTGTTACCGTCATCCAATACCAAGTCAGACAGAGAATCACGGTAATTAGTACAGCAATGAGAAAGGCAAAATTTTTGTTCGCTGATTTACTTTCCTTCATACTTAATTATTCCGTTTCAATCTGGTTTAAACGCGGTAACTATGCAGGTGCCGAAGACTTTAACAGATGCCTTCAGTAAGAACTAAATAAAACCCTGATTCGTGCTAAATGCTATTCCGCAGTTTGCATGTACCATCGAAATTTGTAATAGTAATTAAAGCCTAAGGGAATTGTTAGTTTGATTTAGAGTCCTGTCAATTTTAAACAGGTTTTTAACAAAAAGATTTGTTAATTTAATTTGGAGTTTTCGGTGAAAAATATTGTAACTTTATTAATGGTGCTTGCGTTGACCTCCTGTGCGTCTACAGAAGTTATTGAAGCGCGAAAGGCGGCAATTGATAAGGCTGATCATGAGGAGTGTCTTTCTTTCGGTTTTACCGAGGATACAGAGGCGTATGGTGGATGTCGTCTGACGCTCAAATCTATAAGAGCGCAAGAAGAAAATACCGATGCTCTGCAACATAATAGAAGGGTCGATTTTCGTTGGTGTCGCGGCTATTATTGTTGGTAAAACAAACGCTACGATCATCTAATTGCTATTCGGCGTAGGCGTGTCGGTATCCCGAACCACTAACTATTTTCAATAGATCCTGCTCAAGACTTATTCGTGGACGCTCGACATAGCGACCGATCTCTTTTCCGCTCCTTGAAAAGATAAAGGTGGGTGTTCGGCGAATATCAAAACCTTGCTCAAGTTCCTTCGGGGTGTCTTTTGCCATAGACAAACCTATAATTTTAAGTTGATCTTGATTGAACGGTATCTGATCCAATACTTTGAATAGTGCTGGAACTTCTCTCTGACTATCGTGACACCAGGTCCCCATGAAAATAGTAATTGAGACATCTGCCAGAAATGCCTCGGCTTTTGTAGTTGCTTTAATATCAACAACGTGGGATTCATAATTTTGATTGAACCAAATTTTATGCGCACTGTTTTCAAGGTCGTTTCGAGTAATCTGCCCTATTAATGCATCAGCACCTGAGAATACAGAACTACTGAAAACTGCGGTGAATAGAAGAATGATCTGGGAGTGAAGGTTCAATTTCATTGTTTCGACAAAACCCATGTTAGGACCATTTACTTTAGTGGTAAAATTATCACAAACTCACAACCACGTCACAATTCAATGAACAAACCACTGGAAAACTTACGAGTTATAGAACTAGGGCAGCTTTTAGCCGGACCTTTTGCGGGGTGCATGCTTGGATATTTTGGTGCAGAAGTGATTAAGATCGAGCCTCCAGGTGGGGATCCAATCCGAAATTGGAGAGAGGTCAAGGATGGAACTTCTCTTTGGTGGAGAAGCCTGGGTAGAAATAAAAAGTGTATTTCTCTGGATTTAAAAACAGAAGAGGGAAGATCTCTCGTCAAGCAATTGATGAAAACGGCTGATGTAGTGGTTGAAAACTTTCGCCCTGGGGTTTTAGAAAAATGGGGTCTCGACCCGGTCAGTCTGCAGGCAGATAACCCAAACCTAATCTATGCGCGTATTTCCGGTTATGGTCAGACTGGACCCTATTCGGAAAAGGCAGGCTTTGCTTCTGCCTGTGAGGCTATTAGTGGATTCCGGTTTGTTAATGGTTATCCTGGACAGGCACCAGTCCGGCCTAATTTAAGTATCGGTGATACGATTTCTGGATTGCATGCGGTCATAGGGATCTTGATGGCTTTGCGGGCTAAAGATCAGGCTGTGCATGACGAAAAATCAGGCGGTCAAGTGGTCGATGTAGCACTCTACGAGTCTATGTTTAATCTTCTTGAGGCTGTTATCCCAGAATATGACGGTGCTGGAGTTGTTCGGCAACCATCGGGCACTACTGTAACTGGAATTGTGCCTACCAACACTTATAAATGTGCTGATGATAAATTTGTAGTCATTGGTGGGAATGGAGATTCTATTTTTACCCGCTTAATGAAGGCCGTGGGTAGAGATGATATCGCTGAGGATAGCAAATATGACAGCAACTCTAAGCGAGTTGAGCATGAAGCTGAGCTTGATCAGGTTCTAGCGAAGTGGTGTTTAAGTCATAGTTTACATAGCGCCATGTCTAAGCTCGAAGAATACCGTGTTCCCTGTGGTCCAGTATACAGTGCAGCAGATATGGTAAACGATGAACATTTTAATCAGAGGGGCTTATTTGAGCAGGTAGAAATTAACGGTGAACCTCTTAAAATTCCGGCGATTATGCCTAAGCTTGATGCTACACCTGGTGGTACTGATTGGCCGGGTCCTCCAGTGGCTTCACATACTGATGAGATCCTTGAGGGACTAGGGCTGGATCCAGTAACGATAGCCTCTCTTAAATCAAGTGGAGTCGTGGCTGACTCCACCTAAGTTTGGAATCTCTTAAACTCATAAAATTAACTAATCTTTGGATATATCTATGACTATTACTTCATTTCATCCGCCTCAACGCACCCTGATGGGCCCAGGCCCATCGGACGTTAGCGATCGCGTTTTAGATGCGATGGCGCGACCCACAATAGGACATCTTGACCCGGCATTTGTGGCAATGATGGATGAGATAAAAATACTACTGCAATATGTTTTCCAAACAAAGAATGAACTGACATTTGCGGTATCAGCGCCCGGATCAGCGGGAATGGAATGTTGTTTTGCTAATCTTGTCGAACCTGGAGATAAGGTGATTGTTTGTCAGAACGGCGTCTTTGGTGGACGCATGAAGGAGAACGTTGAGCGTTGCGGAGGGATAGCCGTAATGGTCCAGGATGAGTGGGGCTCGGCTGTTGATCCCAATAAAGTTGAAGAGGCATTAAATGCCAACAAGGACGCCTGTTTGTTGGCATTCGTCCATGCCGAAACATCAACTGGAGCTCAGTCAGATGCCAAAACGTTAGTTGAGTTGGCGCATAAACATGACTGTTTAGCGATTGTAGATGCAGTAACGAGCCTTGCGGGAACCCCATTAAAGGTAGATGAATGGGGTATAGATGCGATTTATTCTGGATCCCAAAAATGCCTATCCTCTTCCCCTGGATTATCACCTGTGAGTTTTAGTCAACGCGCAGCTGAGAAAATTAAACAACGACATACCAAAGTCCAGAGTTGGTTTTTAGATTTAAATTTGGTGATGGGCTATTGGGGCGGCGAAGGTAAGCGTGCTTATCATCACACAGCTCCAGTAAATTGTCTTTATGGCTTGCACGAATCTTTAGTGATCGTGCAAGAAGAGGGACTGGAGCATGCTTGGTCTCGGCACCATAAGAATCATCTAGCATTGCGAGCTGGGTTGGAGCAGATGGGAATCGATTTTATTGTTCCCGAGAAAGATCGATTACCTCAATTAAATGCAGTCACTATCCCACAAGGAGTTGATGATGCAGATGTACGCACTCGATTGTTAAATGAGTTCAATCTTGAGATCGGTGCGGGACTTGGTGGGTTAGCAGGTAAAGTTTGGCGCATAGGTCTTATGGGCCATGCTAGCACGCAGAAGAATGTAGACTTCTGTCTAAATTCGCTGCGCGCTGTAATTTAAGATTTACTCTGATGGTGCCATTAAATCTAGCAAGGCCATTACCGTAGCTTCGATACCCGCTGTGACTGATGGCTCAGGCTCTATTTTAAAAATCGGGCTGTGGTGTGATGGCACTGCAGGCCCAGTACCATCCATGGCCGCTTTTAGATAGTCACGGTTGGTACCTCCTACGGAGAAATAGACACTTGTCACTTCTGGATCAGTAGTAAAGAAGGGGAAGTCTTCTGCCCCCATGCCCTCGGCACCATAGCTGGTTACTCTGTGTTGCCCCAAACCTTCATTCCAGACCTTTTTAAGTCGTCGGACCATTTCAGCATTGTTTATGGTAGGTGGCGTTGATTCCTCTGAATAGACAACCTCCGGTAGTTTATCTTCCGGTAATCCAGCGGCTCGACCTAGGTTTTCTGCGATGCGTTTAATACCGGTTAACAAGATTTCACGAGTTTTCGTATTGGTGTTTCTCACTGTTAGCTGAAGGTGTGCTAAATCAGAAATAATATTGTGTTTAGTGCCGCTATGAAAAGCACCTACAGTGACGACCCCTGGCTGCCGCGGTGAGAGTTCTCTTGACACTAAAGTTTGCAGGGCCATAACAATTTGACTCCCCAAAACGATGGGGTCTTTTCCTGCATGGGGAGATGCACCATGAGCACCAATGCCGCGCACATAAATATCAACAGTATCTGCTCCGGCAAAAGGTGAGCCTTCCACCACATTAATGACTCCTGAGGCTAAAGCTGAGGATACATGAAATGCCATGGCATAATCTGGCTTGCCAAATCGTTTCCATAGGTTATCTTCCATCATCGCTCGAGCGCCAAGCACTCTCTCTTCGGCGGGCTGACCAATTAGCATTAAAGTACCTGACCATTGATCTTTTCTGTCAACCATTTGCTTTGCAGTTCCCGCAAGACTTGTAATATGAACATCATGACCACAGGCATGCATAGTAGGAAAGGTTTTACCGGTGACAGGATCTAACTGCGTCGCTTTTGAGGCATAGTCAAGTCCAGATTTCTCTTGGACAGGCAAACCGTCCATATCAGCTCTCATCATAACAAGAGGACCTTCCCCGTTTTCAAGGATAGCTACTATGCCGGTACCACCAACGTTTTCTGTGACAGTAAACCCATGAGAGCGCAAAGTAGAGGCCAGCTTTTTTGCGGTAACAAATTCAGCTAGACTAAGTTCTGGACTCGCATGAAAGTCTTTGAACATCGCCTCAAGGCGATTGTCATAGTCGGCTTGAATAGATTTGGCCAAATTATCATTTGCTGAAAACGCTAGGCCAGAGGGTAATGTAAAAACTATTAGCGCCGTTATTGCTGCTCGGATATTTAATGTAATATTCATATTTAAGAGCTCCAAAACATTGGTGTCTTTTAATTCTACGTTAGTTATTGTCGTAGACAAGACTTGAGATTACATTTCCTACCTGTTGTAAGCTATCAGCGCTGCACTTATCCACGGTGTCCCTTGTAGTATGCCAGTAATCAGGAAAAGGGAAATGAATTAAATCAACGACCGGTATTCCCGCCTCTAAGAATGGCACATGATCATCCATCACAAAGGTCCCATCTATATTTAAAAATGCCGATGCGTTTTGCTCTCTGGCTATTTCCCACAAACGATTGGTTAACTCTGGTGCCTGCCTCTTTGAATGTAACTCTTTGGGTAGGGAAAGATCCTTATCGCACACCATGTCCAAGATAACCCCTTCAGTTGGCCGATAAAAAGGATTTCGTTTTACAAATTCTTTTGCGCCAATAGCAAAAGGAAGTTGATTTATGTTGCCCATGTCTTCCAAATCGAAAAAAACCAAATCAACGGTTATTGGGGGAGGGGAAATAGCAAACACACGTGCTAGTTCAAGCATGACTGCAACCCCCGAAGCTCCATCATTGGCTCCTGAAGACGGTTGATCCCGATTATGCTCAAGGGCTTCTTGGTCCGATATGGGGCGGGTATCCCAGTGAGCACCTAGCATCAAACGCCGATTGGGTTTAGCATCTTTACCGACAAAAGTGGCCCACAAATTAGTCCCCTTCAAACCATAAGCAGAGAAGTCTTGGCTTGTGATTTTTGTTGCAAGCGGTGAAATTTCGCCTTCAATAAATTCAAGAGTATGTTGTTTGGCGGTGGGGTGAGAGGGAATTCTTGGGCCATAGCTAACTTGAGTTTTAATATGTTCGAGTGCTTTTTTCCCATCAAAAATACTATCGTCATTTTGGGATGAGAAGCAATCGGCTACTAATACAAGAGTTATGACAAAGACAAATATTCTTATCATGGCAATGCTAATAGGGTTTTTTCACGGATAGTTTTCCTAAGCCTTTTCTTCGTCAATACTAGGTACCGCAATTAGTGAAAACCCATAAATAATAGCGATAATTGGGCATAGGATATTGAAAAAGGCAAACGGCGCGTAGACAAAAGTGCTTACACCTAGGGTTCCAGTCATATACGCACCACAGGTATTCCAGGGCACCAAAGCCGAGGTCAACGTGCCAGAGTCCTCAAGTGTTCTCGATAGATTAATTGATTTTAGTTTGTGTTCTTTATAGGGCTCTGCAAACATTTGCCCGGGGAGAACAACGGACAGATATTGATCTGCAGCTAATATGTTTGTGCCTATGCAGGTTCCGACGGTAGCAGTAATCAACCCACCTGCAGATTTCACTTTGCTAAGAGCGGCCTCGACAAGTCTTGCTAGTAAGCCGGTGCGCGCCATAGCGCCACCAAATGCCATAGCGTTAATGACTAGCCCAATGGTTGTTAGCATGCTGCTCATGCCACCTTTAGATAATAGGGTATCTAGAGCTTCGTTTCCCGTGACCGAGCTGTATCCAAGGAACATAGCACTAAATAAACCTTTAAAAATTGCAGCGGCATCAGACAGGCTAGGATCGTTGGCTAGAGTAATAACAGCGTTCCATTGGAAAACTGCCGCAAAAACGCAACCCACTACAGTGCCACAAATCAGAGTTGACAAAGCAGGCAATTTTTTCATAGCCATTATTAGTAAAATCATAAGAGGTAAAAGCATGAACGGATTTATTGTAAAAGACTGCCTCATCGCATTCTGTAAGCTCACAATATCCTCTATAACAACGCTAGAACTATTCCCAAGTCCCATAAAGAAAAATACACCTAGGGTTATAAGCATTGAGGGTACAGTGGTCCACAGCATGTGCTGGATATGATCAAATAGATCATTGTTGGTCACTGCGGCGGCAAGGTTTGTCGTTTCCGACAACGGAGATAATTTATCGCCAAAATAGGCTCCAGAGATGATAGCTCCAGCGCTAATGGATAGGGATAGATCTAGAGCTGCGGCAATACCCATTAGACCCACTCCGAGTGTGCCGGCCACAGTCCATGAACTGCCGATACTTAAACCAAGTAGTGCACAGACTACACAAGCGGTAAGGTAAAAATAATCTGGAGACATCAGTGCTACACCATAGTAAATCATACTGGGCACCGTGCCTGAAAGAATCCATGCTCCAATCAATGAACCAACAGTTAACAAAATCAAAATTGCCTGGAGGGACATTTTGATGGTGTCGATCATTCCGCTCTCTATCTCTTGCCAAGTCCAACCATTCTTTATGCCAATGATAGCCGCTACTGCAGCGGCTAGAATCATAGCAACCTGGTTGGGGCCAAAAGAGTCCAGACCGAATACATAAACAGTACCCGCTAACATGCTAATCAGTACAACTACTGGAATAAGGGCATCCATCAGACTAGGGCTTTTAATTATTCTTGGGGATTCACTCATGAAGGAGGTTCTTTGTAAGAGTTAATATTTTGGGTTTTCTAATTTCGCTAGCTTACTCGATCTTTTTTTCGCGACAGTACAATATGACTCAGAGTTTTTTCTACGCCATCAAGGGCCGCTATTGAATCAATCACTCGATCAAGCGCTTCGGTGGTCGATTCGGTAACCATCGCCATCAAATCATACTGGCCGCTAATAGTACATAACATATCCAATTGGGGTTGTTTTTGTATTTGGCGAACAATCTCTGGTGTGGTTTGCGAAATTACTGAGATCATAATATAG
>Ga0207964_1000078_pt1 | contig 36152 bp, 29 predicted proteins | sample Knorr_S23_td_250_FD_185608 | JGI IMG/M metagenome (GOLD analysis project Ga0207964, IMG submission 185608) | Marine microbial communities from Southern Atlantic Ocean transect - Knorr_S23_td_250_ad_251m_LV_A (SPAdes) (version 2) | ecosystem: Environmental > Aquatic > Marine > Oceanic | place...
CATCTGCTGAGTCTGGCACTAACTCGCCATATGGAACTAGCTCATTGATTACTATTGCCAGCTTTAACCGTACTGTGACTACAGCTTATTTTGATCAAGATCTTCCGATCCTAGAGTTAGGCTTGGATCCATCTGATTCGCTTGTTCCATCAGCCGGTGGTGCGGTTCGTCCCCTTTATAAGGACGATATGATTATCACTGGTAGTGTATTTCACAATAGTGAATCTGAAATGAACATTGAGCAGGCCAGATTGGGCGGTACCTATGATCTGTCGGATGTAACTAGCATCGACTTTGGTCTTGAGTTGACCGAGGTGAGCAACAGAACTACTTCTAAGGCCACAGAGCGTGGTACTTGGGGTGGTATTTCTGAGCCGGGTGACCTGACTGATGTTTTGGTAAGATCTTCAATGGCAGATTCATTTGACCAGATTTCTGGTGGTGCTGATCCGCGTCGTCAGTCTGAGTTCTTTTCTGCGAAACTAGAGGACATTATTAGCGTAGCTAACCAAATGCCTTTGAGTGAAAATGAACAGGTTGGTGACTGTGGTACGCCTTACTGTGCATCTACTGATTGGAATGTTGATAAGCGCACCACAGAGGAAACTTCTGTAGCCTATGTACAGCTTACCCATGACACTGAATTTGATGGTATGCCATTTAATGTTAGAGCTGGTTTGCGTTATGAGCAGACAGATGTAACCTCTGCTGCATTGGCACCTACCTACAGTGATGTTTACTGGGAAGGTGGTAACGAGTTCTACTTGGTTAAAGCCACCGATGCTGAGGGTAATGTTATCTCAGCTTTTGATGACTACACCGGTGACTACAACCTATTCTTGCCAAACCTTGACTTACAGCTAAGTGTCACTGATGATTTAGTGGCTAGAGCTTCGGTAAGTAAGACAGTAACCAGACCTAGCTACAATGATATCCAGGGTGGTGTTACTGTTGATGGTCAAACCTTTAAGTTCAAGAGTGCGCGAGCCGGTGGTGGTAACCCAGGTCTGTTGCCTTTCGAATCTGAAAACTTTGATCTATCTCTAGAGTGGTACTACGGTGATACTGACTATGTGTCTGTTGGTTACTACCACAAAACAGTAGATAACTTTATCGGTAATGGTTTCCGTCAAGAAGCGTTGTTCGGTCTTAAAGATCCAGCTTCTGGTGGTCAATTTGCTGAGGTTGCCGCTGCCAATAATCTAGATCCTAATCAGGGTTACACTCAGGTAGGCGATATCCTTAAAAATCAGACGCCAAGTCCATTTGATGCAGATGGTCGATTGTATGGTGCGGCTGACAATGACGAAGTTGTATTTACAGTTGCTTCACCAGTGAACGAAAAAACTGCTAAGGCAGATGGTATTGAGTTTGCATGGCAGCACAACTTTGCTGAAACTGGCTACGGCTTTATTGTTAATGCAACAGTTGCCAATGCGAGCGTTGCCTATGATCCATTGACTCTAGAAGGTCAGTTTGCTCTCGGTGGTCTAAGTGACTCAGCCAACTTAATCGGTTTCTACGATAAAGATGGTGTCAATGTGCGAGTTGCTTATAACTGGCGTGATGACTTCTTCAATGGTATTGGTCAGTCTCAGGGTTCTTCTGGCATTAACCCAACGCAAACCGAGGCCTTTGGTCAGCTTGACTTAAGTGCTAGCTATGAGATTGACGACAATCTCACAGTGTTTGTCGATGGTATTAACGTCACTGAGTCTACCTATAGAGTCTACGGTCGTGAGAAATTACAAGTTCTTAGATCCGGTCAGACTGGAGCACGCTATAACGTAGGTGTTCGTTACACTTTCTAAGTTTTCAGACAGTGTAATTGAAGTAAAAGCTAAAGAAGCCGCTTATTTTTAAGCGGCTTCTTTATTTTTACCCCTTAGAAAGTAGCTTCTTGCTTATTTGATGATTGCTTTAGTAGTTCTACTGAACGCATACCAGTTAGCCTATTTTAAGCCAAAATTTAGCTCAGTTTCTGTATACTAAGGCAGTATTAAAAAGCTTCCGTTGAAACCTGATAATAATTTGTACCATGACTAATAGTGTAAATCGTATTGTAATTGTCGGAGGTGGCACGGCCGGTTGGCTGTCAGCGGCAATAATTGCTGCTGAGCATTATATGGCTGATGCTCCAGCTTCTGATAAGCACAGATTTCAACTCTATCTAGTAGAGTCTCCTGATATTCCAACGGTTGGTGTGGGTGAAGGTACTTGGCCATCTATGCGTTCAACATTGCAAAAAATTGGTGTTTCGGAGACCGATTTTATTCGTCAGTGTAGCGCCAGTTTTAAGCAGGGCACAGAGTTTCACAATTGGACTAAAGGCGGTGATGATACCTATACCCATCCGTTTACTGTGCCCCATAAGTACAGCGAAACAAATTTGGCACCGCACTGGCAGACAGTGCGCGATCAGGTAAAGTTTGCCGATGCTGTTTGTCCGCAAAGTCGCCTTTTTAATAATAAGTTGGCACCTAAAAATATAGCCACACCGGAATATGCCTTTAATGTGAATTATGGTTACCACCTAGATGCTGGCAAGTTTGCGGACTTTTTGCGCAAACATTCTGTTGAAAACCTAGGTGTTGTGCATATTAGCGCTAATATGACAGCTATCAATTGTGCCGACAATGGTGATATACAGTCGATAACCACTGATTCCCATGGAGATATTGAGGGCGACTTGTTTATCGATTGCAGTGGCTCACAATCACTGCTACTGGGTAAACATTACGGTATTCCTCTAGTGAGCAAAAAGCAGTATCTGTACAATGATTCGGCGTTGGCCGTTCAGGTGCCGTACCAAAATACTGAAGATCCGATACAGTCATGTACGCTGTCAATAGCGCAGTCAGCTGGTTGGATATGGGATATAGGGCTGCCTACAAGACGGGGTATTGGTCATGTGTATTCCAGTGCCCATAATACTGAGGACAGGGCGACGGCTGAACTGCTAGACTATATAGTAGCGACTGCTGGCGATCAGGCCGCCGCCGATGCCTGTGTTAGAAAAATAACCTTTGAGCCTGGTCATAGAGAAAAATTTTGGCATAGAAACTGTGTTGCTATAGGGATGGCATCTGGTTTTATTGAGCCCCTAGAGGCCTCTGCGTTGGTGTTGGTGGAGTTGTCAGCCGCTATGATAGCTGATCAACTGCCCGCCAATAGGCAGATGATGGACATAGTGGCAAAGCGCTTTAACAGCAAATTTTTATATAGATGGGATCGCATAGTAGATTTTTTGAAACTTCACTATGTGCTAACCCAACGTCAGGATTCACAGTATTGGATTGATAATTGCCATGCCAATGGTATTCCCGATAGCCTTCAAGAGTTGTTGAGTATTTGGCAATATCAATCGCCTTGGCACCGCGATACTCATCAGATTGATGAACTGTTTCCCTCGGCGAGTTTCCAGTATGTACTTTATGGTATGGATTTTACTACTCAAACCGATACGGCACAGAGACGAACTGATAGAGAGGCGGCAAAAATAGCCATGACATTGTTTAGAGAAAATGCACAGCGCACAGAACAGCTAATCAATTCTCTGCCGACTAATAGAGAGCTGATAAACAAAATTTATAAGTATGGATTTCAAAAAATATAGACTGCAAGCATAGCTAGCCTGTCTTAGGAAATAGATCACTGGGAGAAAAAATGAGTAATTATGTAATTCTTAGTCCGGCCACACACAAGAATTTAAAGGTAATCACTGGGCATGGTGAGGCCTATGGTGACAAGGTGAGGTATGCGGTAACCTATCCACTGGAATTTAGGAATATCCAATCCTGTTACCCAATCTTCTTCTCCAAAAGCAGTGAAACCGGTGAATTCTTTCCAATTGCCTTAATGGGATTTGAAGATGGAGAGAATCTTTTCCTCAGCGATAGCGGGTGGGATGCCGCCTATATACCTATGATGATGGAGCGTCAGCCTTTCTTAATTGGTTATCAGGCCTCCTCTGATGATCAGCAGGATAAAAAGCCGGTTGTATCAATTGATATGGACAGCCCGAAACTCAGTGAAGATGAAGGGCAACCACTGTTTGATGAAAATGATCTGCCTACAGACTTCCTAAAATCTATGATGGCCAAGTTGGAGGCACTGTATCAGGGTCATGAGCATAATAAAGGCTTTATTTCTGCTTTGACCGAGATTGGTCTTTTGGAGCCATTTACGCTCGAAATTACCTTGGATAACGGCTCTAATAATCAATTGCTAGGCTTCTACACCATCAATGAGCAAAAGCTACTTGAATTAGATGGAGAAACTTTAGCGGGCCTCAACTCTAAAGGTTATCTGCAACCGATTTATATGGCGGTGGCATCCTATGCTCGTATTAGAGCATTGATAGATAAGAAAAATGCCTCGTTGTTATAGGCATTGACTAAGATAAGAGTGGGTACAGCAGTATGTCACCAGTAAATCAGCAGATAACAGAAGTCGCTGGGTATCAGCCAGATGATATCTCGGCTGAGGTGCTCTGTTCATCGCAACCATTAGTTCTCAGAGGTCTGGTAGATAGCTGGCCAATGGTGAATTCTGCAATGGTATCTGCTGAGCAGGCTGTAGACTACCTGACAAAATTTAGCACAGATGAACCTGTGACTGTCTATCGTGGTGCAGCGGAGATCGAAGGGCGCGTTTTTTACAATGATGATCTCAGTGGATTTAATTTTGATGCACTGCAACTGCCTCTGGGCGACATAGTCACTGAACTGTTGCACAATATAGATCAGCCACAGGCGCCCATGCTGTATGTGGGCTCCACCATGATTGATAAGTGGTTGCCGGGATTTAGAGCTGAGAATGACCTTACTCTTGACCAATATGATCCCTTGGTTAGTCTGTGGTTGGGTAATCAGAGTCGAATCGCGGCCCATTATGATTTTGCTTCCAATATTGCCTGCTGTGTAGCTGGGCGTAGACGTTTCACCCTATTTCCACCAGAGCAGCTAGAAAATTTGTATATTGGTCCCTTAGATTTTACTCCCGCGGGACAGCCAATCAGCATGGTGGACTTTGCCAACCCTGACTTTGAGCGCTTTCCCAAGTTTCGTGAGGCCTTGAAACATGCGCAGGTGGTCGAGCTAGAGCCGGGTGATGCACTGTTGATACCCAGTATGTGGTGGCATCATGTTGAAGCGCTTACAGGGTTTAATGTGTTGGTCAATTATTGGTGGCGCAATAGCCCAAGTTTTATGGGGGCACCACTGAATGTATTGCAGCACGCGGTTATGGGGCTACGCGACTTACCTGCAGAACAACGGGCTGTTTGGAAACAGCTTTTTGAATACTATGTGTTTGAAGCCAAGGATGAAAATTTTGCGCATATACCAGAGCATGTGCGCGGGGTAATAAATCCGATGACCGAGGAATCGGCACGGCAAATTCGTTCACTACTGCTCAATAGATTGAAGCGATAGACGAGGAAAGTATGCAGTCAAACCGACCGGTAAAAAAAGTAGTTATTGTAGGTGGCGGAACAGCGGGCTGGATGGCCGCCGCCGCTATTACCAAACTAATAGGCAAAAACCTTGATATCAGTTTGATCGAATCCGATGCGATTGGCACCGTAGGTGTGGGTGAGGCAACTATCCCTACCATGATTACCCTTCATCAACTATTAAAGATTGATGAGCGCGAGTTTATGGCGGCTGTTCAGGGCACCTTTAAGCTGGGTATTTCTTTTGAAAACTGGAAAAATCTCGATGAAAACTATGTTCACTCCTTTGGTTTCACTGGCAAAGATTGTTGGGCGGCTGGATTTCAACATTTCTGGCTAAAGGGTAAGGAGCAGGGGATCAGTGGTGAATTTGGTGATTATTGTGTCGAATTGCAGGCGGCAATAAAAAATAAATTTGCGGTAATGCCCCGCAATGGACTTAACTATGCATTCCATATGGACGCTAGCTTATACGCGAAATTTCTGCGCAAGATAGCAGAAAAGCACGGCTGTAATCGTATCGAAGGTAAGATTACTGAAGTGGCTACAGACCCAGAATCTGGTTATATCGACCATGTTACATTGGAGTCGGGGCAACAGGTTGAGGGCGATTTATTTATTGATTGCAGTGGTTTTATAGGTCTACTGATAGATAAAACCCTGCAAACTGGCTACGATGATTGGTCTCATTATTTGCCCTGTGACGCTGCCGTTGCTGTGCAGACAAGATCAGTGGAAGAACCCATCCCCTATACCAGATCCATAGCTCGAGAGTCGGGTTGGCAATGGCGTATTCCGCTGCAACATAGAGTGGGCAATGGTTTTGTTTTCTGCAGCAAATATATGACCGATGAGCAGGCTACAGAAACCCTGCTCAACAATATTGAAGGTGAGCCCTTAACTAAGCCGAGAGTGATTAAATTCCGTACTGGACAGCGCCATAGACATTGGAATAAAAACTGTATTGCTCTGGGTCTTGCCGCTGGATTCCTAGAGCCTTTGGAATCCACCAGTATTCACCTGATTCAGCGCGGTATTATTCGCCTGTTACAGCTATTCCCAACCGAGGGAATTCGGGAGCCAGATGTAGATGAATTTAATACCCAGATGAAAGAAGAATTTCTTTTTGTCAGAGACTTTATTGTACTTCACTACCATGTTACCGAACGTGAAGACACGCCGTTTTGGCATCATTGTAAAACCATGGAAATTCCGCAGACACTTCAGCACCGCATTGATTTATTTAAACAATCGGGGCGAATTTTCCAAAAGTCCAATGACGTGTTTGCTGAAAACTCTTGGTCGCAAGTGATGTTGGGTCAGGGTTTAATGCCTGAGCAGTACCACCCAATTGTCAATATGATGAGCGATGAAGAGCTGAAAGGCTTTTTAAATGGTATCAAAGCGTCGGTGGATAAAATGGTGGAGCAACTGCCAACCCATCAGCAATTTATCAATAGCTATTGTAAAGCGCCAATGATGTAAGCTGTTACTTAAGCTGTTGGATCAAAAAATTGCGTATATCAGCCTCTTGCTCAGGGGTTAATTGACTGACAAGATCCTTGAGATTTGGGGGCAAGTGTGCGGTTGGGTCATCCATGGTTTTGAACACATAATAGTTAAAGAAGTGTTGCCATGCCTGCCGTTTATCTGCGTCTAAATTGGCTATACTCATAATGCTGTGCATCAGACTGTCATTGGGGGAGATTTTGCTATCCGTATCCCCACCCCACCAGTAGTTAACTAGAATATTTAGACTTTCTAACGACTCCACGCCGTGCCACCACAGCGCCGGAATATAGACAGCATCGCCCGGTTGCAAGGTAGCCTGAAACCCAGTTTGAGATGCGGTTGCGTAGTTCGGATACAGATCTAGATCTGGATCGTTGATATCTACCATACTGACCGGTACACCGCCCGGGGCATTGAGCATAGGGCCTGGATATAGGTTATTGATTTGTTGTGGTGGGAACAGGGTAAATTTACGACTCCCAGCCACCACACAGGCGATATTGTCGTGAATATCATAATGTGGTGCTACCGTAGCGCGGTTGCCCACCCACATTGTAGGCTCTATGGATGCACCGAGAAGCGGTAGCGGGTGGTGAGCTTTAAAAGTAGGTAGCACTTGACTTAAAGGTATAGCTTGTAGAGCAATCGCATGGGGGTTGGGGTCATCTTGAATAGCCAGCAAGCGTTCGAGACCTATGGTCAATGTAACCTGTACGCGCTGAAAATTGAGATCAGTTAGGTCATCAGAGTAGAAAAATCTGCCATTGATATCTGGTTTGCCAACCAGTGCAGAAATAACCGCATCGCTATCAAATTTTTTGAGTAGCTTAACCAGAGAATCTGATGATTGCTTAGCCGCTGTGACAGATGGCCAATCAGATACCAGAGATTTGATCAGTGCTGGTTTATTGAGAGGCACAATTTCATTGTGGAACTGTTCGAAGTCAACATTTTCCCAAACTGGAATATCTTGCAAAGCCACCACCCCTTTTAATCTATTGCCAGAGACAACAGAGCTGTTATCAACTAATTGGTCAGATTATCGCAGAAAATACACGCTATTGGGACTATTAGACCTCTAGCTGTGGAAGGTTTTTAAATAATTCCAGAGCCTCTGGATTGGCCAGTGCATCCGTATTTACAACAGCTCGGTTATGGATAATATTGCGCACTGCCAATTCAACAATTTTGCCACTGATGGTTCTGGGAATATCTGCTACCGCTATAATTTTTTCCGGTACGTGACGCACTGTAGTTTCACGACGTATGCTGTTGCGTATTTTAGTCATCAGATGCTTATCCAATTGCACAGAGTCACGCAATACTACAAATAGCACCAAGCGCACATCAGACTGCCAATCTTGGCCAACGCAGACACAATCTAGCACCTCATCAACTTTTTCCACTTGGCGATAAATTTCGGCAGTGCCTATCCTTACACCACCTGGATTTAGCACTGCATCGGAACGACCGTGGATAATAACGCCGCCTTCAGCGGTAATTTCGCCGTAATCACCATGGGCCCATATATTGGCATAGCGCGCAAAATAGGCACGCAGATATTTTTGATTACTTTTATCATTCCAGAAGTAAATAGGGGCACTGGGAAAGGGTTTAATACAGACTAATTCCCCTTTCTCTTCACTGATGGACTGCGCCTGATCATTCCAAATTTCCACAGCCATACCCAAGCCGCGACATTGAATCTGTCCCTGCCAAACAGGCAGACAAGGGTTCCCAAGTACAAAACAGGACAGAATATCCGTTCCGCCCGAAATAGATGAAAGACATAAATCTTGCTTTATATCTCGATACACATAATCAAAGCTCTCATGGGATAGGGGAGAGCCAGTGGACAAAATGGTGCGCAGGGAGTGTAAATAATGGGATTCTTTAGGTACTACATCGGCTTTTTCTAATGCGGCAATATATTTTGCACTGGTGCCAAATAGCACAATTTCCTCTTTATCAATCATATCAATTAATGATTTGGGCTCTGGGTAAAAAGGTGATCCATCGTAGAGTACTAGTGTGGCTTCAGAGGCCAGTGCAGAAGCCAGCCAATTCCACATCATCCAACCGCAAGTGGTGAAATAAAATATATTGTCATCAGGCTTGATATCGCAGTGCAATCGGTGTTCTTTCAAATGTTGAATAAGCGTGCCGCCGGCGCCATGGACAATACATTTAGGAACCCCAGTAGTGCCTGAGGAATACATAATAAATAGCGGGTGATCAAAAGGTAATTGAGCAAATTTCAGTGGGGGTGTGTTTTCGGTAATTAGGAAATTTTCGTACCAACAGCAATCTGAAATATAGCTGATTTCTGGTCTATTACCGGTAACCGGCACCAACACCAATTGCTCAATACTGCTAATTCTTTGTTTTATTTGCTCAATTCTGGGTAGTGAATCAATGGTTTTGCCATTGTAAAAATAGCCATCACAGGCAAATAAAACCTTGGGCTCTATTTGCCCAAAGCGATCCATCACCCCATTGATGCCAAAATCTGGCGAACAGGAAGACCAAATAGCACCTATGCTACTGGTGGCTAACATGGCAATAATCGCTTCTGGTACATTGGCAATAAACCCAGCGATGCGGTCACCTTTAACCACACCCATATTTCGCAATGCAGCGGCTAATTGAGCTACTTGCTGGTACAGTTCAGCATAACTAAGACTGCGACGTTGTCCATTTTCCAAGCGTCCTACAAGTGCTGTTTTATCAGATTTTTTGCCCAGTAGATTCTCTGCATAATTGAGTCGGGCACCCTCGAACCATTTGGCCTCGGTAAACTGGTCAGATTGTATTAACACCTGATCATAGGATTTGGAATATTTTATGTCGGCAAACTCCCAGAGTTGTTGCCAAAATAATGCCGGTTCATCCACCGACCATTGATGAAGTTGTTGATAATCAGCGAAAGCCAACCCCAGATTGGCCTCTAGTTGCTTTATAAAGTGGTTAAGATTGCTGTTTTTAATTTGTTTTGGGGTGGGTTCCCAAAGTGCCGAACAGCTCATACCACTAACTCCCTAAGGTGATTTTGGTAAGATTTATTCGATATTAGACTGTCAGTGCAGCACTGGCAAATATTGCCTGCCTATCAAGCTTGCTCACAGGTAGGTGAGTGTAGAGAGATTATTGCTAATAGCTAGGTTCGAACTAGTTACTATTTTCGATTGGCTTTGGCTTTTTTTCGCTTTAGGGCTGTTTTTTCTAGACGCAGTTTTTCTCGAGCTTCCTTTTCTGCTTTTAAAACTGCAACTTGCTGCATTTCCATATCAATTACAGCAGGAGTTTCAAAACTAATCGGACCCAGTGTTCCAGCGCGCAGTTCATTGATAAAAACGGTGGAAATACGCTCTAAATCCACTCTATTGCCGCCGCGCAAACAACCGCGTTGCACGCCTATAAGCTCCAAAAATTCAATCTCAGTCTGTGGCAGCGTCTCTAAATTAAATCGCTGTTTAAGCTGTTCTGGGTAGTGCTTAAGATAAAAATCCACAGCAAAAAAAGCCACATCTTCATAACTCATTGCCGTATCTTTGATAGCGCCAGTGGTGGCAAGACGATAACTACTATTTGGATTGTCTATTTTTGGCCATAGAATACCTGGGGTATCCAATAGCACAATGCCATTGCGCAGATTAATACGTTGCTGACCCTTAGTAATAGCTGGCTCATCGCCGGTTTTGGCAATATGCCTACCAGCCAGACTGTTAATCAGCGTGGATTTACCCACATTGGGAATGCCAGTAACCATCGCCAGAGTGCTGCGATTCTCTCTCTGTGGATAAAGTTTATTAATTAAATCAATAAGTTGTCCGCTGGGGTCAGTATGACGTAAATCCACAGCCAGAGATTTAGTGTGGCTTTGAGATTCAAAATAGTCTTGCCACAGTTTAGTGACCTCTGGATCTGCCAAATCTGACTTATTTAGCAGCATAATTCGAGGTTTCTCATTGCCTAGAGTTTGTATAAAAGGGTTGGAGCTGCTGTAGGGAATACGTGCATCCAGTACTTCAACCACAAGATTAACCTGAGGCAGAGCTTCTTCCATCTCTTTACTGGCCTTATGCATATGGCCGGGGTACCAATGTATCGACATATTACAGTTTTAATATCCGTTAATAATTTAGTTCGTATACTAAAGCAACTCACGGTAATCTCGCAAATTGAGATCGTTGCAATAGTTCGGTATATGGATATTATTTGTGATTACCGCAAAATCGGTTTAAGCTGATCTAACGTAAAGAATTACATAGAAAAGCAGTAAGTTTTTGATACGGTAGGATACCAATGAAACAGCTTGTGATTTTTTTCTTAGTAATTACTGTAGTCTCTGTGGAGGCCCTTGCTGACGATCTGCTCTTTCCCAGTGCAGATTGGGCGGAAGCCAATCCACAGCAAGTTTCTATTGATCCCCAGAAAGTACAAACTCTGTTCGATATGGCATTTGAAGATCAAGCGACCCAAGGGGTGGTGTTGATTAAAAATGGCCTGTTGATTGGTGAGCGTTACGCACAGGGATTTGATAGCAACTCGCCCGCCACTTCATGGTCTATGGCTAAAAGTATTTATGCTGCGCTTATAGGCACTGCTATTGATCGAGATGAAATAGATAGCCTAGATGACAAAGTCAGCAAGTATTTGAGCTACTTTGAGGATGATCGTAGCGATATTACTCTTCGGCACCTGCTAAATATGGCTAGCGGACTAGAAATGCCCAGCCACGAACATGAGCATATGTTTTTTACCGAAGATCATCTGGCTTACGCAAAAGCTGTGGAGATGGAACAGCCGCCAGGCCAACTATTTGAATATAACAATGTAAATTCCATGTTGCTGTCCGATATTCTCTTTCAGGCGACCGGTGCGCCAGCAGATGCTCTATTACGTGACAGAATACTAACCAAAATTGGCATGAATAATGTGACCCTATGGCAAGATGCTGCGGGCAACCCATTGACCTACTGTTGCATAGATACCACGGCGCGGCAGTTTGCTAGATTTGGGTTGTTATTTGCCCGCGGTGGCCAATGGCGGGATCAAACGTTAATTTCAAAATCATTTATCGATGAAACCTTTGGCAAAGTGTGGGATAGCTTAGAGAGTAAAACAATTCAACAAAAGCGAGGTTACTCACTGCATTGGTGGGTTTCTCGATATGATGAACAGACCAAGATATTTAATGCCAGCGGCAAATTCGGTCAATATATCTTTGTGGATCCCGCCAATGATATGGTGTTTGTGCGCGTTACCAAATACCATCCCACCGGTGGTTCCAAGCAGGATTGGGGTTCGTTAAAATATATCAACAAAGTTGGCTCAGTGGAATTTCGTAGAAAATTAGCCCTGTTTTTAAATACTATTGGCCTGATTGAGATTGAGGGCAATATCAAAACACCTATGACCTTCGATGATGGTATATCTAACCAGTTTTTTACCAATTACAGCAGTATTATGGACGCTCTGGTAAGCCTAAATAGTCGGCCATAAAAAAGTTTTTTTACCCCATACAGCGACTTCCTGTCCATACTGTGGACTTACCTAGCACAAAAAATACCTATTTTTTAGATTCGACTAAATAGCCCTAGCTTTAAATGTAAAGATTGTTGGCTTTTTTCTGTAAGATGATGGTTATTTCAGGTAAAATGTGTGGCTTGTTTTGGCTTGTCTTTATACTATTTAGGAACCACCATCACCATGTTTGATAAACAACAGACTATTGAAAATTTTGATGCCGATCTATGGCAGGCGATACAGCAGGAAGATCAGCGTCAAGAACAGCATATTGAGCTTATTGCATCGGAAAATTATACCAGTCCAGCGGTTATGCAAGCTCAGGGCACTAAGTTGACCAATAAGTATGCAGAGGGTTACCCCAACAAGCGCTATTATGGTGGTTGTGAATATGTAGATGTGGCGGAAGAGTTGGCGATTGAGCGCCTTAAAGGCTTGTATGGTGCAGGTTTTGCCAACGTTCAGCCGCACTCTGGTTCTCAGGCCAACAACGCGGTATTTCTTGCTCTGATCAAAGGCGGTGACACCGTATTGGGTATGAGTCTGGCTGACGGAGGTCACCTCACCCATGGTGCTAAGCCCAATTTTTCAGGCAAACTCTACAACTCTGTACAGTATGGTTTAAACCCAGATACGGCGCTTATTGATTATGATCAGGTTGAGGCACTTGCTGTAGAGCATAAACCAGCCATGATTATCGCTGGATTTTCTGCCTACTCAGGCATTATGGATTGGGCGAAATTTCGGGAGATTGCCGATAAAGTAGGCGCTTACTTACTGGTAGATATGGCTCATGTCTCTGGACTTGTGGCTGCCGGCGTTTATCCCAATCCTGTTCCCCACGCTCATGTGGTTACTTCTACCACCCACAAAACCCTGCGTGGGCCCAGAGGTGGCTTTGTATTGACCAATGATGAAGACGTAGCTAAAAAGGTCAATTCAGCAGTTTTCCCCGGTAGCCAAGGTGGACCCCTCTGCCATGTGATAGCGGCTAAAGCGGTGGCTTTTAAAGAGGCGGCCAGCGATGAATTTGTGCAGTATCAAAAACAGGTAGTCGCCAATGCTAAAGCTATGGCAAAAACCTTTATGGAGCGCGGTATCAACGTAGTTTCCAACGGCACCGAAAATCATCTGATGTTGGTGAGCCTAATTGGCAAGGACTACACTGGGGCGGATGCTGATCGCGCCATGGGTGAAGCCTTTATCACTGTGAACAAAAATGCTGTACCCAATGATCCGCGATCACCTTTTGTAACCTCGGGGTTAAGAGTGGGTACGCCTGCTATTACCACCAGGGGTTTTGGTGAAGAAGAAACTGTACAGTTGGCTCACTGGATGTGCGATATTTTGGATGCACTAGAAAATGGCACATCAGAGCAGGTTATAGCTGAGGTCAAAGCCAAGGTTTTAGACGTCTGTCAGCGTTTTCCTGTCTATCAGTAGGGCTTTCCATAGACAGTTCAAAAGCCCTACCTCTGTGGGGCTTTTTTGTGGCTGATACTTGCGGTTAATGTGTTGCCCTCAATAATTGCAATATTCCATATTGTGTTAGAATACAGGTTCTTATTAAGGTAAATCGCCATGTTTTGTCCATTTTGTAATGCTGACGATACCAAAGTTGTAGATTCCCGTTTAGTGGCTAATGGCGGTCAGGTGCGTCGTCGTCGCGAATGCGTTGAATGCAGTGAGCGATTTACCACCTATGAGCTTGCCGAACTGGTTATGCCGCGGGTGATCAAAACCGATGGTAGTCGTCAGTCATTTGATGAGGACAAACTTCGTGCCGGTTTACAGCGAGCGCTAGAGAAGCGTCCCGTATCCATAGAGCAGATTGAAGTTGCTATATCCCAAATAAAGCATTTTTTGCGGGTGACTGGCGAGCGTGAAGTGCCCTCACAGCTAATTGGTGAGGAGGTCATGAGGCAATTGCGGGAGCTAGATGAAGTTGCCTATGTTAGATTTGCCTCAGTCTATCGCAGTTTCCAAGATATTAGTGAATTCCAAGCAGAGCTCAATCGACTCAATGCATCCAAAACGGATTCGGCCGACTAAAATGAGTTTTACTGCTACTGATCACAGGATGATGGCGCGTGCCTTGCAGTTGGCTGCCAAGGCGCGATATACCGCCGCACCCAATCCCGCAGTGGGTTGTGTGGTGGTAGCGGATAAAACCATTATAGGGGAGGGGTTTACCCGTCCTGCCGGTGGCAATCATGCAGAGATTGAAGCCTTGCAGATGGCTGGTGATGCTGCCGGTAGTACCATTTACGTCACCTTGGAGCCCTGTAGTCATACGGGTAAAACAGGTCCTTGCTGCCAAGCCTTAATTAAAGCCGGTGTTTCCAGAGTGGTGGTGGCCTGTGAAGATCCTAATCCCCTAGTCTGCGGTTCTGGTCTCAAGCAATTACAAGAGGCGGGTATAGATGTTGAGTTAGGCCTTTTAGAAGCACAGGCCAGAGAGCTTAACAAAGGCTTTATTAAGCGCCAAACCCAAGGTGCTCCATGGGTGTTGGTAAAAATGGCGGCCAGTCTAGATGGACGTACGGCTATGGCCAGCGGTCAAAGTCAGTGGGTAACCTCACCGGCGGCGCGTATCGATGTTCAGCGCCTTCGGGCTGCAAGTTGTGCCATTATTACCGGTATTGGCACCCAGTTGATGGACGATCCGTCACTGACTTTGCGTATAACAGAACAGGACCTTTATATAGAAGATCCCCTTTCTCAGCCATTGCGTGTGGTTGTGGATGCACAAATGAAAATGGCAGCTACGGCGCGTATGCTTCAGCAACCTGGTCCGGTTATGATCGCCACATTAGAGGGTTCGGCGCAGCGTGAGAAATCACAGGCTTTAGTCGAGGCCGGTGCCGAGGTGTTGTTTATGCCTGCCGTGGGTCAACATATTGATCTTCGCGTGCTTCTAAAAGAACTGGCACAGCGGGGCTGTAATCAGGTGATGGTTGAGGCGGGAGCCGGATTGGCGGGGGCGTTTATCGCTGAAGGTCTATTGGACGAGCTAATCTGTTACTGGGCACCCAAATTATTTGGCAATCGTGCCAAGCCGATGTTTGAGTTGCCTATAGATACCATTGATGCGCATTTGGCATTGTCCGTTAGAGATATGCGTCAGGTGGGTGAGGATATAAAAATCACCCTATATCCAGATAAAGATTATTGAGAGTTAGGTTGAGCTTATGTTTACAGGAATTGTGAGTGCTATTGGTAAAATTTTAGAGCTTGAACCGCGGCAGGGCGACTTGCGTCTAACTTTTTTCTCAGGTGGACTGGGTATTGAAGATGTGCATTTGGGCGATAGTATTTCGTGCAATGGTGTTTGCCTCACTGCGGTAGAGTTGACTGAGCAGGGATTTATTGCCGATGTTTCCGTGGAGACACTGAGCTTAACCACTATAGGTGATTGGCAGGTGGGTAGCCGTATTAATTTGGAAAAAGCCATGCAAGCCAGCGATCGCTTTGGTGGACATATGGTCTCTGGTCATGTGGATGGGATAGGTGAAGTGGTTGCACTTCATGAGGATGCGCGATCTTGGCGTTTTCGCTTCAAAGCACCCAAGCAATTGGCAAAATATATTGCACAAAAAGGTTCAATCACTGTGGATGGCACCAGTCTGACCGTCAATACTGTTGAAAATAATGAGTTTGAGGTCAATATAGTCCCTCACACAATGTTGCATACAGTTTTTGGTGATTACCAAAAAGGCACTGAGGTCAATTTGGAAGTGGACCTGATTGCCCGATACTTAGAGCGCTTAACCGCTGTAGATAACGAACAGTAAAATAGGGAATAAAAATGTTATTAAATACTGTTGAAGAATTAATCGAGGATATCCGTCAGGGTAAGATGGTTATTCTTATGGACGACGAGGATCGTGAAAACGAAGGCGATCTGGTTATGGCTGCACCTATGGTAAGGCCCGAGGATATTAATTTTATGGCCACCAATGCGCGTGGCTTGATATGTCTGCCTCTAAGTGAACAGCGTTGCCAACAACTCAATCTCAGCCTAATGGTTGCCGGTGACAATAATAGTTCTAGTCACAGCACACCTTTTACCTTATCCATTGAGGCGGCGGAGGGTGTTACCACAGGTATTTCTGCTGCAGATCGCGCCCGTACTGTGCAAGCGGCGGTGGCCAGCAATGCGCGCCCACAAGATATTGTGCAGCCGGGGCATATTTTCCCGCTAAAAGCACAGCCTGGCGGCGTGTTAAGTCGTGCAGGGCATACAGAGGCGGGCTGTGATCTGGCGCGACTTGCCGGTTTTGAGCCGGCAGCAGTGATCGTTGAAATTATGAACCAAGATGGCACTATGGCGCGCCGTGATGATTTAGAGCGCTTTGCCAAACAGCACGATTTAAAAATTGGCACTATTGCCGATCTTATCCACTACCGATTAGTGACGGAAAAGACCATCAATTGTGTTAATGAGCGCAAAGTTAACACTCACTACGGAGAATTTACCCTAAAGACCTATTTAGACAATGCCCGCAACGAAAAGCATTTTGCTTTAGTGATGGGAGATGTTTGTGATAATGAGGCGCCCTTGGTTAGAGTTCATGTCAATCGATCGGCAAGAGATTTATTGGCTATTGAATCAAATAAAGGATTTAAAACCTGGTCGACCCATACCGCATTAGAGGCCATTGCCAAAGAGGGAAAGGGTGTTTTAGTGTTGCTCTACTATCCTGAGACTGCGCAAGATCTGGATAAAAGTATTGATGAAATGCTCAATATCAATACAGATAAAACGCCTCCGGCGAGTGAGGTTGTTTACTTTCAGGTGGGTACAGGTTCGCAAATACTGATGGATTTGGGTATTAATAAGATGCGCTTAATGAGTGCGCCATTTAAATTTAGTGGTATTTCAGGTTTCGATCTAGAAGTTGTGGAATATGTCGATTATCAAGACAGTTAAAGGATCTAATATATGAGTGAATTAAGGCCTCAAGAGGGCAGTTTTTCTTTGGGCGATGTGCGTATTGCGGTCATTACTGCGCGTTGGAATTCCGAGGTAACCGAAGGGTTGCGCAAAGGTGCACTGCGGGCCCTAAAGCAACATTTTGTGCAAACAGTTAAGGATTTTTATGTCCCCGGCGCTTTTGAATTGCCACTGGCGGTACAGCGCGCCGCACGCACAGGTCGTTTTGATGCAGTTATTGCACTGGGTTGTGTAATTCGCGGCGATACTCCGCATTTTGACTATGTCTGCGCTGAGACTACGAGAGGAATTGGCGAAGTGGGTCTTAGAGAAGATCTGCCAGTCGCTTTTGGTTTGCTGACCACAGACAACTTACAGCAGGCATTGGATCGCGCTGGAGAAAATCAAAAAAACAAAGGAGAAGAAGCCGCGCTTACAGTGCTTGAAATGCTAGAGTTGTTCAAAAATATGCAGGAAAAGAAATAAATGTCGAAAACCAAAGCCAAGCAAAAAGCGCGTCGACTATTGATCCAAGCTCTCTATTCATGGGAGTTGGGCGGTACAGATATAGAGTCTATTGAAGTCAATTTTAATATTGAAAATGATATGAGCAAAGTAGATGCTGAATTATTTAAAAATCTTCTCTATGGCATACCCAAGAATTTAAGCGAGATTGATAACACCTATCAACCACACCTAGATCGTGAGCACGAGCAACTGGATCCAGTGTCTAGGGCTATACTTAGATTGGCGACCTATGAGTTATTACATAGTGTAGAAGTGCCCTATAAAGTAGTGATAAATGAGGGCGTTAATTTAGCCAAAACATTTGGCCCCACAGATGCCTATAAATTTATCAACGGGGTTCTCGATCGAGTAGCTGCGGTTGCTCGAGCTACAGAAATCAGTGCTGCTAAAAGCGCAACTAGAGCGAGTGGCAACTAGAGCGGTCAATCAAAGGACAACGATTATCTAAACAATATGGCTCGATCAACCGACGAATTTAGGCTTATCGACAATTACTTTAAGGGATTGACCCATCAGTCTCAGGTTGCCGTCGGCATAGGTGATGATGGCGCTATTATTGATTCCAGTGCAAGCACTCAACTGGTTATTGCTACAGATACCTTGGTGGAATCGGTTCACTTTCCGGCTTCAACTGAAGCAGAGCATATAGCTACCAGAGCACTTTGCGTGAATTTGAGCGATATGGCGGCCATGGGTGCAGAGCCTAAATGGTTTACTCTCGCCTTGACCCTGCCAGCGGAAGCCGCCGCCGATGCATGGTTGCAGGGTTTCAGTCGCGGTCTGGCTAAAATAGCCAATCAGCACAATATAGCGCTGATAGGTGGCGATACTACAGCGGGTCCCCTAACCATTAGTATCACTGTATTGGGCGAAGTGCCCAAGGAGCGTGGTCTGGTGCGCAGTGGTGCTAAATCAGGGGATAATATTTATGTCAGTGGTACCTTGGGTGATGGTGCAGCTGCTCTACATAGTATTATCGACAAATCTCAGACGCTGTCGCCGCCGAGTAGTCGACTGATAGAGCGTTTTTATTGTCCTCAACCGCAAATAGCATTGGGTATAGGATTGCGAGATTTTGCCAGTGCCTGTATTGATATTTCCGATGGCTTAATTGCCGATCTAGGGCATATCTGTAAAGCAAGTGGCGTCAGCGCAGATATATATTCCCAACAACTACCGATTCATTCAGAGTTAAAACAGCAATTCAAACAGCAAAGTCTTCAATGGGCTACCAGCGGCGGCGACGATTACCAACTGTGTTTTACTGTTGCGGCCTCAAAGGAAGCTGAATTTGAAGCATGGGTAGCCACCCGCAAATTAGTGGTGACTAAAATTGGCAATATGGGTCCTATGGCGCATAATCAGAGCCCTGTTAGGCTGGACAATCAGACTATTTCTGCTACTTCTGGAGGCTATAATCATTTCCATCAAAAATCCTAGTTTCACTGATTTATTGCGCTCACCAACATTGTTATTGGCATTTGGTTTTGGCAGTGGGCTATCACCAAAAGCCCCCGGTACAGTGGGTACAGTGGCGGCGGTGCCGATCTGGTTGCTTTTAATTCAACTATCGACCCCTGTTTACGTGTTAGTGTTAATTGTCGCCACAGTTGTCGGCATCTATATCTGTGGTGCGGCGGCAAAAAAACTTGGCGTTCACGATCACTCCGGTATTGTTTGGGACGAGTTTGTTGGGTTTTGGGTTGCTATGTTAATGATACCGCCCCAACTGGGGTCGATTATTTGTGGATTTTTACTGTTTCGATTTTTCGATATTATTAAACCTTGGCCGATTGGTTGGTTGGATAGAAAAATCCATGGTGGATTGGGAATTATGATTGATGACATAGTGGCGGGCATTTATACGGCTGTTATACTCAATTGCATTATTTACTTGGGCTATTTATAGATAAAATTCGTACAATCAATTCAATAAGATAAGTAAAAAATAACTGGGGGAAATTCATTGAAACGACGTATCTTACCGTTTGCTGTGATTGGTGGGGCATTTGTTATAGCTGGGCTGATGAGTCTTTTAAAGCCCGATTCACTAGAGTTAGAATCTCCAGATAGGGTGGTTGCAGTAACCACCGAGATTATCAGTAGTGACCAAATAAGGCTTGAGGTTAAATCTCAGGGTACTGTATTGCCGCGAACCCGTACCACATTGATATCTGAAGTTTCTGGCGCGGTGATGGAAGTGGCACCAGAATTTGTAGTGGGCGGTGCCTTTGCCAAAGGCGATGTACTTATCAAGCTCGATCCCACCGATTACAAAGTGGCCAAGCAAAGGGCAGATGCACAGTTAATCAGTGCTCGAGCTCAACTTCTCTCTGAACAGGCGCGTTCCGCTCAGGCAAAAAAAGAATGGCAGATGACTGGTCGTCCCCTAGAAGAGGCGCCAGTGTTAGCTTTGCGCGGGCCATTTTTAGCAGAGGCGGAGTCGCGCCTGTTACAGGCAGAGGCGGAGGTAAAGCAGGCGCAATTAAAGCTGCAGAGAACTATTATTCGCGCGCCCTACGCGGGTATGGTTTCGGCAAAAATGGTCGATGTGGGTCAGTATGTGACGGTGGGTTCCAGATTGGGAGAGACCTTTGCTATAGACTTTGCCGAGGTGCGCTTGCCGATGACAGAAAAAGATCTATCCAAATTGGGTTGGATTTCCTCTGCTAAATATCAAACCCACCCCGGCGATAAAACGGTTGTTCTGCGCGGCTCAGTCAATGGTAAGTCAGAGGTGTGGCATGCCGATTTGGTGCGTTCAGAGGGGACAGTTGAACTGACTAATAGAGCTCAGTATCTAGTGGCTAAAATTACCGACCCCTACAATATAAAAAATAGTCGTGATCATGCACCCTTATTGATAGGTACCTTTGTCGAGGCAACCATCATGGGTAAAATTCTCGACAATGTCTATCCGCTACCTCGCCATGCGCTGCGGTCTAACAACCGTGTAGCCACCGTGGATGCCGATCAGCGATTGCAATTAAAAAGTATTGACTACAACTACGAAGATCAGTTCTTTTACTATATAGATCGAGGCCTTGAGGGGCAGGTAGAAGTTGTTACCAGTGGTATGGGCGTTATGGTAGATGGCATGCAACTAAAGCCACATAACAGCCTTAAAGCGGCAGTAGCAGAATGATAAATACTCAATCCTATGGCTTGATTGGTTGGTTTGCCAAAAACCCAGTGGCAGCCAACTTGCTGATGTTATTTATTATTGTGGCAGGTGGTATTTCCGCCCTTACTATCAGTAAGGATATGTTTCCAAGAATGGAAACAAATTCTATTCAGGTGACTGCAGTTTATCCGGGTGCGGCACCTGTGGAAGTGGAGAAAGGCGTTATTTTACCCATAGAGGCAGCGTTACAGGGGCTAAGTGGGGTAAAAGAAATGCGCTCTACGGCGAACCGCGATAATGCCAGAATCGAATTGGATATTGAGCCCAGTCAAGATATCAACGACGTGATGGCTAGGGTTGAAGATCGTATTAGTGGCATCTTAAATTTCCCTGAAGGCCTAGAAAAGCCCAGTGTTAGCAAATTTGAAAATATGGGTTGGGTATCTGGTGTGGCGGTATCCGGCGACCTCGACAAGTTTCAGCGCAAACGATTGGGTCAGGAGATTAGGGATGAGTTATTGTCCCTACCGGAAGTCAAAAAAGTTATTCTTTGGGGTGTTGATGACTATGAAATTGCTATCGAGGTCAAAGAGGAGCGCCTTCGAGAATTAAATATGACACTTAGCGAAGTGGCCCATGTATTGAGGGAATCTTCCCTAGACTTACCTGCGGGGATGATCCGATCAGATACAGGCAATATATTAGTGCGTACTCAGGGCAAGGCTTATACAGGTGAGCAATTTGCAAATATAGTGCTGCGCAGTAACCCCGATGGCACACAGCTATTGGTGTCCGATGTGGCTGTGGTTAAAGACGCTTTTCGCGAATCCAGTACCTTTACCCACTTTGATCGCAAGCCGACTATATCTTTAGGTATCTTCTCAATTGAGGATCAGAATCTTCTTGAAATCGATCAGGCGGTTAAAAATTATATAGAAAATAAAAGCGCGACATTGGTTGATGGGTTAAGTATCAAGCAGTTTGAACCCCTATCATTTCATCTGCGTGGGCGTCTGGATATGATGCTCTCCAATCTCGCTCTGGGTGCTATTCTAGTGGCTGTAGTTTTGACCCTATTTCTCAATATTCAGGTGGGTTTCTGGGTATTGCTAGGTATTCCAGTTAGTTTTTTGGGCGCATTTTGGTTAATGCCAATTAATCCCTATCCGGTTACAGTCAATGTCTTGAGTCTATTTGCCTTTATTATGGTGCTCGGGATAGTGGTGGACGATGCTATTGTGATAGGTGAAAGTATTTATACCGAAGCCCAGCAACAAGCGGAAAAGCAGGGCACAAGACCCTTTATTGCCTCCATAGATAATGTTATTGCCGGCGCTAAAAGAGTGGCCATTCCATCTACTATAGGCGTGCTTACCACCATGGCGGCATTTGCTCCTATGTTATTTATCGGCGGTGTGGTATCTGCATTTCAAGAGGCTATAGCCGTTGTGGTTATTCTCTGTCTGTTATTTTCTCTGATAGAGTCAAAATTAATTCTTCCAGCCCATTTAGTGGGATTAAAAATAGGTGCTAAACAGCGCCCGAAATTTCAATGGATAGGTAAGTGGCAGGCGAAAATTGATAAGGCGTTAAAGACTTTTGTTCGCGATCGATATCAGCCAATGCTTCGCCATTGCCTTGCACGGCGCTACCTAACAGTATCTGGCTTTATCGGCTTGCTAATTATAGCTGCCGGCACCGTAAATAGTGGCATCGCCAAATTTGAATTCTTCCCCAACGTGCCCAGTGATACAGTGCGTGCGGAAGTTATTGTATATGATGGCACTTCGGCGCAGGGCATGGCGGATATTTTAACCACCATTGAAGATGCCGCCTATGCGGTTGATGAAACCTACCGACAAGAGCACCCTAATCAAGATGGGTTGGTGAAGCATGTTTTGTTCTATGCTGGTTCTGATACTCAGGGTACATTTATTGTCTCTTTGGTGCCTACTGAGAATAGACTTATTTCATCGTTAGAGTTCGAGCGATTGTGGCGACAGCAGGTGGGCGATCTCCCCAATGTGCGCAAACAGCGTTACTATGCCAGTACCAATGCTGGTGGCGGGGCAAAAATTAATTTCCAACTCAGCAGTGCAGATTCAGAGCAGTTACTGATGGCGAGTACCGAGTTGCAAAATCAGCTGGCGCAATACAATGGCGTCTATGATGTCTACAATTCTCAAGGTGCTGGCGGTAAAGAGATACAAATAAGTCTCAAGCCCTATGCCAGTCAGCTGGGAATTACCTTGGCAGATGTTGGCAGACAGGTAAGGCAGGCTTTCTTTGGGGAAGAAGTGCAGCGTATTCAGCGCGGCGTGGATAGGGTCAAAGTCATGGTTCGCTATCCTCTGGAACAGCGGGGTTCAGTGGGCAGTCTCGAAAACCTACTGATTAGAACAAAAACTGGTGAAGCTATCAGGATTGGTCAGGTAGCTGAGGTAACCTTAGGAGAAGGGCTCTCTTCCATTTCTCGAACAGACCGCAAACGCACCGTTAATGTGACCGCAGATGTAGACCCCGATAAGGTTCAAACTGGCACGGTAATCTCCGATATTACCGATAACTTTATGCCGCAGTTACTTGAGCGTTATTCAGGGATTGAGTTTGAGCTTGGTGGATCCAGCAAGGAGGAAAGCGCGCTTCTATTTAGAACATTAATTGGTTTTATGGCGGCGCTATTTTTAATCTATGGTTTATTGGCAGTGCCACTGCGTTCTTACGTGCAACCTCTAGTTATTATGTCAGTTATTCCCTTTGGTTTTGTGGGGGCGGTATTGGGACATGTCCTATTTGGTGTATCGCTTAGTATGCTGTCCATTTTAGGGTTGGTTGCGCTGGCGGGTGTGGTGGTCAATGACAGTCTTATACTGGTTGAATTTGCCAATCGCCGACGTGCAGATGGGCTATCTATTGAAGAGGCGCTACTGGCTGCAGGAAAGCAACGATTTAGAGCCATTGTACTGACCACCTTAACCACCTTTGTCGGCTTGCTACCCATGCTGTTTGAAACCAGTATGCAAGCACAGTTTGTCATTCCTATGGCAATATCCCTCAGCTTTGGTATTGTTTTTGCCACCACCATGACCCTAATTTTGGTCCCCTGTTGCTATCGCATTGTTTACGACATTCAGGGCTCTGTTTTGGGATGGTTTCGGGTAGGTAACTAATAGGTAAAAAACCTGAATCTACCCGCCTTAAGCGTTACAATGGCGGTCTGGATTTATTGAATTGGAGTGTTCATTGGTTTTACGTTTTATCGAATCATCAGTCTTGCCCACGCGCTGGGGACGTTTTGATATCCACGGTTTTGAGGATCCCTTTAAAGGTAAAGAGCATATCGCTATTACCATGGGTGACTGTGCCAGTAGCGAGCCTTTATTAGTGAGAATTCATTCTGAATGTTTAACAGGTGATGCGTTGGGCAGTATGCGTTGCGACTGCGGAGAGCAGTTGCAAGAAGCTATGCGTCGTATTTCTGAACTGGGTCGTGGTGCTATTCTCTATTTGCGTCAAGAGGGGCGAGGTATAGGTCTGGTCAATAAAATTCGCGCCTATAATTTGCAGGATCAAGGCGCAGATACAGTTGAAGCCAACGAGCGTTTAGGATTTGGTGCAGATATGCGCGATTATTCAATCTGCGCACCTATGCTACAGCATTTAGGTGCTGAAAAAGTTCAGCTTATGACCAACAATCCGCGCAAAGTTGAGGCGCTAAAAGGTTTGGGTATAGATGTTGCGGAACGCGTTCCCCTACAGACCGAGAGTAACCCTCATAATGTTAAATACCTCTCTACCAAAGAGGGTAAATTAGGCCATATGTTTACAGAGAAAAACAAATGAAAGTAACCTCTTCTAAAGGCTTGGCGAAGCGCATAATTCCCTGTCTCGATGTCGACAAAGGTCGTGTTGTTAAAGGTGTGCAGTTTGTCGATATTCGCGATGCCGGAGATCCTGTGGAAGTAGCGCGCCGCTACAACGAACAGGGTGCTGATGAAATAACCTTTCTCGATATTACTGCCAGTCACGAAGATAGAGATACCACATTGCACACCGTAGAGCGTATGGCTGGAGAAGTGTTTATTCCACTTACCGTGGGTGGTGGTGTTCGTGAGTTAGCGGATATTCGCAACCTTTTAAATGCAGGTGCCGATAAGGTGGCTATTAATTCAGCGGCGATTAAAAATCCGGAATTTGTCAAAGCGGCGGCAGATAAATTTGGTTCCCAATGCATAGTAGTGGCCATAGATGCCAAACAGACCGACGTTTCGGATAATCCCCAGTGGGAAATATTTACCCATGGTGGTAGAAATGCAACTGGTATAGATGCTGTGCAATGGGCGAGAAAAATGACCGATTACGGTGCCGGCGAGATACTGCTTACCAGTATGGATCGCGATGGTACAAAAAATGGTTTTGATCTTGAGCTGACTTCTCGTATTAGTGAAGCCGTTGTGGTGCCTGTTATAGCCTCTGGTGGTGTAGGTAATCTTCAGCATCTAGTCGATGGTGTGGTCAAAGGCGGTGCTGACGCTGTATTGGCGGCCAGCATTTTTCACTTTGGTGAACATACTATTCCCGAGGCAAAGCGGTATATGGCAGATCAGGGAATCTGTGTCAGGTAATTTCCAGTTTAACTATTTATAAGTTATCCCCCTTGTATTGGAGACAAAAAAAACCGCGCCAAGGTGGCACGGTAGTGCATGTATTTAACCATGCTGGAGGGATGGTAAAGGTCACATAGGATTAATCTTAAGCCAAGGTCTAAATAGAAATCCTAGAGGGTTGGTTAATTTGACGGGCGCGTCGAGTGCTGACAGACAAATACATTCACCATTTTTGGCACCCATAGGCTGATGTACATCACCTGGTTTTCTAACCAAAAAGTCGCCTTCCGTGTAAATAGATTGCTCATCGGAAAAACTACCTTTTAATACAACTGTATATTCAGTGCCCCTATGATCGTGTTTAGGAGTTGTTCCGCCAGCGCTAATGCGATGCAGTGCAACCTCGAACTTGTTTTGGCCAGTAAACAGTTTGGCGGTATCTATGGATGATGACAGTCGTTGCCACGTTAGGGTATTTTTCGCAGCGGTTATCAATTTTTTAATAGGTGCTGGAAAATGTTGTACGGTCGCATCTGGTTCTGGTTCGGTAGACTTATGTTCAGTGCGATCGATCTCGTTCATCACATTCTCAAATAATTGCTCATTCACCTCAGTGGGATTGGATTGTGATAAAAAGTGACTGCCAATTTCATCCAGTTTCGACAACTCGGATCTACATTTTGCGCAAAAATGCAAATGGGCCGATACACAAAGAGAAGGTGCTATATCAAGCGAACCAGCTGAGAACTCAACTAGCATATTTGAATCGGGATGATGTTTTAAAAAATTAGTCATTGTTTAAATCTTCTCTGCATTCTGTAGACACCAATAGCTGTAACTTTTGTAGGCCTAGGCGCACTCGGGATTTTACCGTGCCCAAAGGTATATTTAATTCATGAGAAGTCTCAACGTGGGATTTCCCTTCAAGATAAACCTTTCTGATTATCTCATCCTGCTCTCTGGGAAGGCGGCTGAGACTTTCCTTTACCTGCTCTTCAGTTCTTTTTTGTCTAAAAAATGAAATTGGCGTGTCTTTGTCAGGTTCATGCCAAAAGTCTTCATTTTTTATGGGCAAATGTTGGATATTGCTTTTTCTTCTGAGCATATCAATGCGACAGTTTCTTGCCACTGTGTATATCCAAGTGGTTGCCGATGCTTTTTGGGGATCATAGGCCTCTGCTTTTTGCCAGACTTTAATCATCACCTCTTGAACTAAGTCCTCTGCTATACCAGGGAACCAACCCTCTTGGCGACTGGCTTGGGCAAAGCTCTTAATTAGAGGGGCAAAGTGCTTGAACAGTTTAGCAAAGGATTTTCGGTCTCTATGTTTACCAACAGCAACCACCAAGGCACTCCACTGATCATCGCGCATACTAGTACCCTTGAGTACCGAAATATTTGCGTTATCCAATGGTTTCTTATCCACAATAGGAGCCAGTTTTTTACCCATTTTTTGTATTTTGTACCTACAGTTTAGCAATATTACGCACAGGGTCGATTAAAGGATTATATGATTGGCATTTATTTCAATAAAAAAAACTGTATAGTCCTTATTAAATGGTGTGATTTATGCAGAGAAAATTACCTCCTTTAAATGCCGTAAAAACCTTTGAGGCAGCGGCTAGATTGTCGAGCTTTTCTGAGGCTGCAGACGAACTCTGTGTGACTCATGGCGCTGTAAGTCAACAGATTAGAAACTTAGAAAACTACTTTGAATGCCAGTTATTTACGCGCATTCGCGGCAGGGTTATCCTCAATCCCGCTGGAATAGCATTGTTCGCTGTTGTCACGGATGCTCTGAATCGCTTAGATGAAGTCAGTACACAAATTGTCCAGGATAGTCATAGAGAAATTCTCACTGTAAATGTAACCTCTTGTTTCGCTTCCCATTGGTTATTGCCTCGCTTAAAAGATTTCCAGCTAAAATATCCGCAGATTACGTTGAAAATTTCCACCTCACATTCTTTTGCGGATGATCTAAGTGCTGGCGTTGATATTGCGATTCGTTGGGGAGGATTAGATATAGATGGATTGGCTAAGGAGCACCTAATCGATATTGATAGTTTTGCTGCCTGTGCACCAAGTTTGCTGAGGGAAGATCCTAAACTAAAGACTCCTCAAGATTTGGTGCATCACAATCTTATTCACGATGATGATGGGCAGGCATGGAGTGAATTATTAGCGAAACTCAGGGTGCAGGGAGAAGATCATAAAAAAGGTTCATTTTATACTGATTCTGGTTTAGCGTTGCAGGCCGCTGTTGAAGGCAATGGTGTGATTGTGGCTGGCAGTATATTGGCAGAGCAAGATTTGCAGTCTGGGCGTCTGGTAATACCTTTTAATACATTTATCTGCCATCGTAAATCTTATTACCTTTACTATGCGAAGCGTCGCGGTGGATTGCATAAAGTACAGGTCTTTAAGGGTTGGCTGTTTGAGCAAATAGAAGAGTATAAAAACCTATCTTTCGATTATTCTCAGTATCTGGCATAAATTTGCCCGCACTAACTGTTAGAAAATCTAACAGGTAATATAAAATAATTAGATTGCCTTGTTGCTACCTGCGGAATTACATTATCCAGTAAGATGTATTTGTAGGGGGGTTGTGTGCTTCGCTCAAAAACACGGGTATTTCACCGCTCCACGGTTGCGGAATTACCTATTGCCGTTAAAGGGGAGGGGGTGTACATAGTCGATAGTCAGGGCAATCGTTACCTAGATGCCTGCGGTGGCGCTGCTGTTTCTTGTCTTGGGCATTCCCATCCCAAAGTTATTGAATCTATTAAACAGCAACTCGACAGCATTCCTTTCGCACACACCAGCTTCTTTACCTCGCAACCCAGTGAACAACTCGCTGATTTTCTAGTTCAGCGAGCGCCACAAGGCATTGAGCATGTGTATTTTGTTTCAGGTGGGTCAGAAGCTATGGAAACAGCCATGAAAATGGCGCGTCAGTTCTTTCTTGAGTCTGGACAGCCCAGCCGTCGTACATTTATTGCTCGCAGGCAGAGTTACCATGGAAACACATTAGGGGCATTGTCTGTTAGTGGTAATTTATGGCGTCGTAAACCTTTTGAGTCCATGTTAATTGATGTCGAACATATCAGTCCCTGTTATCCCTATCGAGACAAGCTAGAAACAGAGTCGGATAATGACTATGGACTGCGCTTGGCAGCTGAGTTAGAGGCTAAAATTGTCGAACTGGGTGCGGAAAACGTAATTGCCTTTATTGCTGAGCCTGTTGTGGGTGCTACAGCAGGCGTATTGATTCCAGTGGAGGGCTATTTTAAGCGTATCCGTGAAATTTGTGACCGCTATGGCATTTTGCTGATCCTAGATGAAATTATGTGTGGTATGGGGAGAACAGGCACCTTATTTGCCTGTGAGCAAGAGGCTATTTGTCCAGATATTATTACAATTGCCAAAGGTCTAGCGGCAGGTTATCAGCCTATAGGCGCTACGCTATGTTCTGATACTATTTATCAGGCATTTAAACAGGGTTCTGGTGTTTTTCAGCATGGTCATACCTATATTGGGCATGCAACGGCTTGTGCTGCGGCATTGGCCGTGCAGCGCACAGTGGATAAAGAAGACCTGCTAGCTAATGTGAATCGCATGGGGTCTGCATTAAAAAAATCTCTCCAACAAGCATTTGATGGTCATCAGAATGTTGGTGATATCAGAGGTAGAGGGCTGTTTATTGGTATTGAGTTGGTAGCGGATAAAGTGACCAAGGAACCGCTGCCCCATGAGCTCTGTATCCATCAGCTAATCAAAAAAAATGCCCTGTCTTTGGGGTTAGCCTGTTACCCCGGTGGTGGAACTATTGACGGAGTTGCAGGAAACCATATACTACTAGCACCACCTTATATTATCGAAACACAGCATATTGAAGAAATAACGGTGAAGCTGGCAACAGCTTTAGATATGTCACTACGAGAAGTTGGGGTGAGAAATTGACCATGTCACAGCCGATGATGGTTGCGGTGGCTCCCAATGGAGCTCGCAAACAAAAATCAGATCATCCGGCCCTACCAATAACCCCTGCGGAATTGGCTGATACTGCTTTGGCTTGCAAAGATGCAGGCGCTTGTATGATTCACCTTCATGTAAGAGATAAGCAGGGTAAACACCTGTTAGATGTTGACGCCTACAGTGCCGCTACACAGGCAATTCGTTCCTCAGTGGGACCAGAAATGATTATTCAAGTCACCACAGAAGCGGCGGGCATCTACAGCATAGATCAGCAAATAGCCGTGATAAAAGGGCTTAAGCCAGAAGCAGTATCCATAGCAGTAAGAGAATTTTGCAACTGTGCTGATCATCTAGAAAAGGTGGCACAATTTTTTGCGTGGCTTTACAAAGAGCGAATATGCCCTCAGTACATTCTCTATTCAGTGGAGGATGCCATTGGTTTTTACAGTCTTCGTAATAGTGGGATTATTCTCGGTGATTCGCTTCCAGTACTGTTTGTATTGGGGAAAACGCCGTCTTTATCCAATGAATTTTATCTAACCAATATGATTGAGGCCGCGGGTGAGGATATTGTTTGGTCAGCCTGTGCTTTTGGTATAGATGAGGGGAAACGTATGCTTGAAGCGGCCAAATTAGGTGGGCATGCGCGAGTGGGTTTTGAAAATAATACACAACTAATTAGTGGTGAAGTTGCCCGTGATAATGCGGATTTGGTAGCACAGCTAGTATCCAGTGTTAAAGGCAAAGACCGTGCTATAGCTTCAGGTGCAACCGCCAGAGTTCTTTGGGGAATGACTTAGCCCTAAATGATTTCGGAGTAAGTGAAATGGGTAAAGGATCTGTGCCCACAAAATAAAGAGTAGTAGGTAATGCAATAAAAGCTAAATCACTAAATTTTCTAGGAGAAGAGTTATGCATTATTTAATAAAAGATTCATTAATAGGGATTGTAGCAACAGGAGTGGCCATAACAATAGCCCTTCCCAGTTTCGCGCAGGAGGGAGCGGCTGCAGATATAGAAGAAGTTGTAATCGTAGGTAGTAGGAGCAAGCCGCGATCAGTGACTGATTCACCGGTACCTGTGGATGTTTTATCACAAGGTGAAATGGCTGCATTTGGCAATCAGGCGGATATCACAGATACATTAAAAGCGTTGGTTCCATCCTACACGGCGACGCCGGCCACAGGTGATGGTAGTGCCTTTGTAAGACCTACCTCTTTAAGGGGTATGTCACCGGACCAAGTATTGGTTCTGGTCAATGGTAAGCGACGCCATCGTTCAGCGCTAGTGCAATTTTTTGCACCGGCGGCAGGTAACGGATCTCACGGTGTTGATCTGGCAATGATACCCAGTATCGCGCTAAAGAATATTGAGGTTCTTAGAGATGGTGCTGCTGCACAGTACGGTTCTGATGCCATTGCTGGCGTGATGAACCTACAACTTAAAGACGACGCTGAAGATGGAACAGTTCAAGTCCATTACGGCCAGTTTTTTGAGGGTGAGCAATCCACAAAAGTTGCGGCCAATGGCGGTGTTGCATTGGGTGATAATGGCTTCTTAAATCTTAGCTTTGAGAGGATCAATAATGATGCCTTATCTCGCGGTATTCAGCGTCCGGTTGGTCAAGGCTTGATAGATGCTGGGGTGCCTAATGTAGGTGCCGATTCACCTTTTGGTGATGCGCCTTTTGTGCAAACTTGGGGTCGCCCCGAAACCAGTGGCGATCGATTTTTCTTCAATATGGGTAAAGTAGATCCCGCTACAGGAACGGAGATCTATGCTCACGGTAATTATGCAGAGACCGATGGTCGTTATCGCTTCTTTTATAGAGCGGGTTACGACAGCGACTGCTCAACTGCACACAGCACCATTGCGTCGCTCTGTGCAGAGGATAACTGGGTGGATGGCACATTGCGTCAAGGTTATACGCCTTTTCTAGACGGTGCACAGACGGATCGATCATTAGTAGCTGGTGTTAAAGGTGATCTAGGTGGTGGTGTTGCCTACGATCTGAGCTTTAGTACTGGTACTAACGAACTGCGCTATGTGCTTAATAACACCACAGCGCCAAGTTTGGGTGTAAATGCTGATGGTACATTCCAGCGTGACTTTGAAATGGGCGGCTATGATCAGGAAGAGATAAACGTCAATGCTGATTTCACCAAGAGCCTAAGCGACGCTGTAAATCTGGCGTTTGGTGTGGAATGGCGTGAAGAGTCTTTCACCACAGTGCCAGGTGAGCAGGCGGCGATTGATGGTGATACCAGTGGCATGAAGAGTGTTAAACCCGCGGATGCAGGGACATTCTCCAGAGAAAACGTCGCTCTCTATACGGATATTGAGCAGGATATAAGCGATGATTTTATGATGCAGTATGCATTGCGCTATGAAGACTTTGATGACTTTGGTAGTACATTAAACTGGAAATTAGCAGGGCGATTGAATGTCAATGATGACCTTACCCTAAGAGGGTCAATGTCCACTGGTTTCCATGCACCAACTCCTGGTCAGGCCAATGTTAGTACGGTTATTACCACCTTTGACACAACCAGCGGCACACAGGTTGAAGAGGGTCTAGTTAGGCCAACCAGTGCTGCGGCTCTGGCTGTGGGTGGTGCACCTCTCAAGGAAGAAGAATCAACTAACCTAAGTCTTGGTTTTACAACAGCCCTTAACGATAGCACTACACTTACGGTTGATGTTTACAAGATCGAAGTAGATGATCGAATTTATCGTACTGGTGATATCGAAAATGGACTGGGAGGATCTGTGTCTTTCTATACCAATGCACTGGATATAGAACACCGTGGCCTCGATTTAGTTTTGAGTTCAACTTTTGAGTTGATTCCGGGGTTGGAGACAGAAGCTAGTTTCGCCTATAACCGCAATATGACTGACGTCAATGGTCAAAAGGAAATCAATGGTATCAAGCCTGTAAATGACGGTCTTGTTGAGGATATAGAGAATAACTACCCAGATAATCGTTTTGTTCTCAATACATTAACCCAACTCAACGATCAGTTAAGTCTAATGGCGCGCCTTAACTACTATGGTGCTCATTATGATGAGCGTGGTCGAATTGGTGCGGCTACAGATCCATCAGCTGAGATTGATGGTATTGTCTACTTGGATCTAGAACTGGGTTATGATGTGAACGAAGATTTGAGAATCACTGTTGGTGGGTCTAATATTCTTGATGAATATGTGGATAAAATTGATGCACCTAATGCCAATCGTATGAGTGTAGGTTTGCCATATCCTCGACGTACGGCGGCTAACTACGAAGGTGGTTCTTGGTACTTGCGAGCTAACTATAGCTTCTAAATTAAATAGGTAGAGCCGAGTAGGCTTGTAATAAATTAAACGGATTGTAAATTATGAGTCTAACTCGGCGTATAGTAATAGCTATGTTATTGGGCCTCCTTATGGGGGCCCTTCTAAATGTTTTATCCAATAATAATCTGCTCTCTGTAACAGCTGTAGCTTGGCTTGATCAGTATGTAATCAATGGTCTGTTCGATACAGTCGGGCAAATCTTTGTGCGTTCATTAAAACTATTGGTGATTCCGCTAGTATTGGTTTCACTGATTTGTGGGGTTTCCTCCTTGGGTAACAACTCTCGTATGGGCGCTGTGGCTACCAAAACTGTGGGCCTGTATATGGTGACCACTGCAGTGGCAATTGCGCTAGCCATATTGGTAGCGGTTGTGGTTCAGCCCGGTGTGGGTATAGATCTGGCAATGACAACAGAATTTGTTGCCAAACAGGCTCCGCCCTTAAAAGACACCATTATTAATATATTTCCCAGTAATCCTGTTGAATCCATGGCCAATGGCAGTATCTTGCAGGTCATAGTATTTGCGTTATTGGTGGGTTTTGCCATTTCCAAAAGTGGCGACACAGGTCAAAGAATTGGCAATTTCTTTAATGACCTCAATACTGTGGTTATGAAGATGGTAATGCTACTTATGGTATTGGCACCCTACGGTATCTTTTGCTTATTGGCCAAGTTATTTGCCGAAGTGGGCATTGGTATGATTATGAGCTTGGCGAAATACTTCTTTACCGTACTGTTTGTGTTGTTATTACACAGTCTTGGCGTTTACACATTTATTTTTAAAATATTTACCGGCCTAAGTATCAAAGCCTTTTTAAGCAAAATGCGCCCAGCATTGGCATTGGCTTTTAGTACCGCCTCTAGCGGTGCCACCATGCCGGTTACTTTACGCACTGTTGAAAAACGCCTTGGCGTCGACAATCGAGTGGCTTCATTTACCGTGCCCTTAGGGGCTACCATCAATATGGATGGTACGGCCATTATGCAGGGTGTTGCCACCGTATTTATTGCCCAAGCCTATAATATTGGTTTGGGATTGGAAGGTTATTTAACCGTGGTGTTAACCGCGACATTGGCTTCCATAGGAACAGCTGCTGTACCTGGTGTAGGTATGGTGATGTTAGTTATGGTACTCAATCAAGTGGGTCTCCCAGTGGAGGGTATAGGTCTGATTATCGGCGTGGATAGGTTACTGGATATGACCCGAACTGCTACTAATGTAACTGGCGATGCTATGGTGACTACAGTGGTTGCTAATAGTGAGGGTTTTGTAGATAAGGATATCTTCAATGATCCGCAGGCTGGCGTTATAGAGAACTAGCTTTGCAGACCAAATCATCTAACGATAAAACCTTGGCAGTGCTGTATACACAGCACTGTGCGGAGAAAATGTCCCGCTTCCAAACCATTTTGGAAGCCTTGGACTGCGATGAGATAATTATTGGTTCCGGTCGCAGCAAAATGCAGTTTCAAGATGATATGGCCTACCCATTTAAGGCCAATCCCTACTTTAGAGAATGGGTGCCCCTGGATCAGCGTGCCGACTGCTTTCTGCGCATACAGCGCAATACAGATAAGCCACAATTATACCTTTTGGTAGTTGAAGATATTTGGCACAGCCAACCTCAACAACCGCCGCAGGGTTTTGAAAATAGCCTAGAAATTATTGAATACAGTAGCATTGACAGCTTAAAGAAGCAGTTAATTAAGCCGGATAACAGTATATTGCTAATTGATGAAAGCAATGATCTCGGTGTTGCTGAGGATGCTTGGAATCCCCAAGAATTACTGCATCAAATTGATTTTCAGCGTCGCCAAAAGACTGCTTATGAACAGGCCTGCGTACGCCGCGCCAACCAACTGGCGGTGCCGGCTCACAGAGCGGCTGAACAGGCATTTATGGCGGGTGCCTCTGAGCTGGAAATTGCTTCGGCCTACCTGTCTGCTTGCAACTGTGGTGAGAGTGATATGCCCTACGCCATTATTGCTGGAATCAATGAGAACGCGGCTGTCCTTCATCACCACCAGCTCAATAGACAACCCGTGCCAGCACGCAGTTTTCTGATTGATGCAGGGGTTCAGTTTAATCATTATGCCGCAGATATTACCCGTACCTACGCCTATGAGAGAACCGGTGAATTTGCGGCTATGATTGAACATTTAGATGGTATTCAACAACAACTGGTTGCAGAGGGGGCAATAGGTAAAAGCCCATTGGACCTGCATGTGCTTTCACAATATAAAATCGCTCAACTTTTGATCGATTTCAAATTGCTTAACAGTTCCGCAGAACAGGTGGTTGAGCAGGGCGTTATTAACACCTTTTATCCCCATGGTTTAGGGCATCATCTGGGCTGTAATGTTCATGATAAAGGCAGTCGTTTAGCCAATGCTCAAGGTGATTTGATGCCAGTCTCTGAAAAATACCCCAAGTTGCGTGCTGGAGCGTCCATGGTTGCCAATCAGGTCTACACCGTCGAGCCGGGGCTCTATTTTATTCCGGCGTTATTGGACAAACTGCGCAATAGCGATCAATCAACTGTAGTTGATTGGCAAGCGATTGATAGGTGGGTACCCTATGGTGGTATTCGTATCGAAGATAATATTATTTTACATGCCGATAACAGCATAGAAAATGTTACCAGAAAAGCATTTTCAACCTGCTCTTAATGCGATGATTTCGGTGTAAAAAAGCAACTTTAATTGCCAAACTCGACAAAGTAACCTTTAACTGCGACCAAAAACCCCAGATAGGTCTAATCCTTATTGCATGGATATTGGGTGCAAATTACCCTTAATAGCTAATAATTAAAATTTTGGTGGCATCCATGGCTAGTCCAATTTCAGACAGTTCATCAATTACAGTGGGTGAACAACAAAAAACACAAACCTTTGCCTTTATAGCAATGACATGCCTATTTTTCTTTTGGGGTTTTATTACTGTTCTTAATGATATTTTAATCCCATTTTTGAAAGAATCTTTTAATCTTAACTATACTCAAGCCATGTTGGTTCAGTCTTGTTTTTTTGGTGCTTACTTTATCATTTCGCCACTGGCTGGCAAATTAATAGACAGGGTTGGTTATCAACAGGGTATTGTTCTTGGGCTATTAACTACAGCTGCTGGTTGCTTATTATTTTATCCCTCA
>Ga0207964_1000079_pt1 | contig 35890 bp, 31 predicted proteins | sample Knorr_S23_td_250_FD_185608 | JGI IMG/M metagenome (GOLD analysis project Ga0207964, IMG submission 185608) | Marine microbial communities from Southern Atlantic Ocean transect - Knorr_S23_td_250_ad_251m_LV_A (SPAdes) (version 2) | ecosystem: Environmental > Aquatic > Marine > Oceanic | place...
TGTTGTTTAAGGGTTCTCCTTTAACCAAATAATCTCTAATATATTTAGGTACAGGTACGATTCTATTTCTACCCGATTTGTTTCTATGTCCCGATAAGTTAATTGAGGTTAGATCCTCTGAAAAGTCTGCCCAACAGAGTTCTCGTATCTCTCTGTGAGGTCTTAACAGGCATCCGTAGGTAAGTAATGCGCAGAGGTATAAGTTCTCATTACAATTTTTTATTTCTAGCAGAATATCCTTAATGTTCTCAAAGGGTTTGTGCATTGAAGAAATGGGTTTTTTTAGTTTTATAGAATTTACCAGATTAGGCCTAAATTCATTAAGCAAAGGACTTAATGTGCTTTTTACAGTTCTTTGAGTTTTCGAAGACCAATTAGATCTTATGAGAAAGCTTTTTAAGTCTGCAATATTTAATTCATCAATGGTGATCTTTTTTTGACGTTCTTTTTCATAGATCTTCCAAAGTGTTATGATTCTTTTTGCGTCTTTTATGAATCGCTTTGAACAACCTTGAGCAGTTTTTATCTCTACACTTCTATTTAGTGCTTCAATGACTGTTTTAGGACTGTTATCTACCTTCTTTTTCTTTTGACTTGGAGTCCATCCATCTCTTATCTTCAGCTCAAATGCAGCTTTTAATAATTGTGGGTTTTCAGTAGATTTTATATTCATATTAATAATTTTCCCATTCCAATATCGGTAACGATTTTTATTAAAATAAATATTGATAAACGCTTTTGATTTGGAATGTCCAATGGTCACTTTTATTCCACTCATACTGTCAGTTTTTACTGTCAGTACCTTTACAAATCGACTTAACTTACCTTAAATAAGTTCGTTACAGTTGGTAGCTCGTCGGGCTCATAACCCGAAGGTCGCTGGTTCGAGTCCAGTCCCCGCAACTAAAAAAGCCCCCGCAGATGCGGGGGCTTTTTTGTTCTATTGCCTTGAAAATGTTTAACAAGTCGCAATGACTGTTTCCCCACCTCGAACAGTATCATTAAGGTTCGTGTTGATTTTCGCGTCTAAGGGAAGGAAGAGGTCGATTCGAGAGCCAAATTTGATGAAGCCCATGTCTTCGCCTTGTTTTGCTTGATCGTCTTTTTTGGAGTACATCACAATACGACGGGCCACAGCACCTGCAATCTGTCTAAACAAGATAGGTCCCGTGGTTTCATTCTCTACCACCACGGTCGTTCGTTCGTTTTCAATGGATGATTTCGGATGCCAAGCCACCAAGAATTTTCCTGGGTGGTATTTGGCGTATTTCACCTCGCCTGATATGGGGTATCTGTTGACGTGTACGTTTAAGGGCGACATGAATATGGATACCTGAATTCTTTTGTCTTCAAAGTATTCGTGCTCGGTAACTTCTTCAATCACAACCACCTTACCGTCGGCAGGGGCAATGATGTGATTTTCATTTTCTTGCGTGTTTCGTTTTGGGTTTCTGAAAAATTGCAAGATCAAAACCAGTAAAACCGACGATGCAAAGATCAATAGATTCACCCATATATTAAATCCTCCAGCCAAGTACCACGCAGCCGTGTTGAGGGTTAGTAGTCCGATTAGGGTGTTTCGTATGATTGCAAATCCTTCTTTATGAAACATAATGTTGTTTGCTAATTAAATAATGGGCTCAGCCGGTAAAAGTAAATGTAATATGCGGGTAGACAAAATAAGATGGAGTCAAATCGATCTAAAATGCCTCCGTGCCCCGGAAGTAGGGTTCCTGAGTCTTTGAGCCCGGATGCGCGTTTGAGCATAGATTGGAACAAATCACCAGCAGTTCCTACAAATACGGTGAGTACCCCTAGGCTTATCCACTCTGTAGCGCACAAACCGAATCCAGTTATCGACAAGAGGTATCCCGTTCCTGCGGTTAGTACCACAGAGCCCCAAAAGCCTTCCCAGGTTTTTTTGGGAGAGTGTCGTTCGAATAATTTATGTTTTCCAAACAGGCTTCCGGAAATAAAGGCCCAAGAGTCTGATGACCAAATGAGGATGAAAAGTCCCATGAGTGTATTGGGTTGGTAATTAGAGCTCTCGATGGCTACAGGAATCGCCAATGCAAGAGGAATGAAAAGGTAAACCACGGCAAAAAGGGAAGTACCCAATTGCTGTAGCGGTTTTTTTGATTTTTGATACAACTGCTTGACGAAATAAGCGAAAACTCCAGCGTATAAAAGGAATTGAAGCTCAGGGTAAATAATGGATGCATAGGCTAAAAGACCTAGGGTTAGGGTAGGCCAAAGATCGAAATCAAGCCCTTGCTTTTCGATGATTTTTTTGAGTTCCAAAGTTCCGAGTATGCCCACAAGAGCAAACAAAAGTCCGATGGATAAGGGATGTAAAGTTGCTGAAAGCATCAATACAACATAGGCAAAGCCCGTGGGCAGACGTTTTGTTAAATCGTTCATCGGTGTTCTTTGTAGTCCTCGATGAGGAATATGTACAAATCTTTAGCTCGATCACTGTCGCTCATCGTAGTAATCGAATCCTTGGTTCGTATGGTCGTGACTAGGGAAGGTCTTGATTTGCCGTATTTGTTTTGAATACCTCGTAGTCCTTCGCTGATGTTTTTTACAATTTGAGAGGTGTAGGCTACAATGATTAAAACCTCAGGTAGGTGTTCAATTTTCAGATTTCGGGTTTGCTCTCCAGAGACCATCACCGATCCGTTGAATGCAATTAAGAACTCGCAGTTGCTGATGCTTGAGTCGGCTTTTTGGTAATCTGCTTCAAAATCGAGTTGCGTAGGCTGAAGTAAGTCCTTGAGGGCATCATTTCCACAATAGGGGAGATCCCAAGCGTTTTCCTTAAGAAGCTGTTTTAAGTGGGTGAAGAATATTTGTTGGTCGTCACAATAAAAGAATTTACCTCCTCTAGAGGTGAATGTCTTTGCAAAAGTAACGTCTGCCGGGTCGTTAGGGTTCGGTGTAAACTTCTCAGCTTCTTCTTCCTCCTCCTTGTTTGATTCCTTTTTTGACTCAGCTAAGGAGGGTATTACTTTGTGTATAAGCTTATTGAACAGATTTTTCTTCATTCTCTTTTGTCGGCTCCGGATCTTCATCCTTAGCCAAAACTTTTTCTGGATCCGTACTAGGATTCAAAGTAACTTTTTCTTCTTTATCCCAAGGCCTTTTTCCAAAGATTTTTTCCAAATCTTCTTTAAAAATGACTTCTTTGGTTAGAAGTTCCTGTGCTAATTTAGTTAAAGAATCTTTATGTTTCTCCAATACTTCCAAAGCTTTTGCATAGGCATCTTCTGAGAGGGCCTTTACTTCCTCATCGATGGTTCGTGCCGTTTGCTCGCTGTACGGTTTGTTGAAACTAGAGTTTTGTCCGGAAGAGTCGTAATAAGAAATGTTTCCGATTTTATCGCTCAGTCCGTAAACGGTAACCATAGCCGTAGCTTGGCGCGTTACTTTTTCTAAGTCGCTCAGTGCTCCCGTAGAAACCTTTCCAAAAATGATCTGTTCTGCAGCTCTACCGCCTAGGGTGGCACACATTTCGTCCATCATTTGGTCTTTGGTGGTAATCTGACGCTCTTCAGGAAGATACCATGCAGCCCCCAGAGATTTCCCTCTCGGAACGATGGTTACTTTTACCAGTGGGGCTGCGTGCTCCAACATCCAGCTTACGGTTGCATGGCCTGCCTCGTGGAAGGCAATGACTTCGCGTTCTTTTTTAGAAATGATTTTATTTTTCTTTTCCAAACCACCAATGATGCGATCTACAGCATCTAAAAAGTCTTGTTTCTCAACGTATTTTTTGTCTTGGCGCGCAGCTATCAGAGCTGCTTCGTTACACATATTGGCGATGTCTGCACCTGAAAAACCTGGCGTTTGTGAGGCGAGAAAATCAACATCTAAATTTTTATTGGTTTTCAGAGGTTTCAAATGCACGCTGAAAATTTCTTTACGCTCATTGAGTTCCGGCAGATCTACATAAATTTGTCGATCAAAACGTCCTGCACGAACCAGGGCTCTGTCTAAAATATCGGCACGGTTGGTGGCTGCTACCACAATGACGTGGTCGTTGGTGCCAAAACCATCCATTTCTGTAAGCAATTGGTTTAAGGTATTTTCACGCTCATCATTAGATCCTGTTATCTGGTTTTTACCCCGAGCTCTACCAATGGCATCAATCTCATCGATAAAAATAATTGCAGGCGCCTTCTCTTTTGCCTTTTTGAATAAATCTCGTACACGAGAAGCACCCACTCCGACAAACATTTCAACGAAATCCGAACCTGAAAGAGAAAAGAAAGGTGCTTTTGCCTCTCCAGCAACGGCTTTGGCCAAAAGCGTTTTACCTGTTCCAGGAGGTCCTACCAATAGGGCTCCACGTGGTATTTTACCACCTAGTCTGGTGTATTTTTCTGGGTTTTTTAGGAAGTTTACAATTTCTTGAACTTCTTCTTTAGCCCCTTCCAAACCAGCCACATCGCTGAATGTGGTTTTTACTTCCGCTTCATTGTCGAATAATTTCGCTTGCGATTTTCCAATATTGAAAATTTGAGAACCGGCTCCACCACCAGCGCCTCCACTCATTCGGCGCATGAAAAAGACCCATATGAGTATTAGGAAGATGAAAGGCATCCATGCCCAAAAGCTGTCCCAAATGCTCTGCTCGTTGTTGTAAAAGATTTGTACATTTTCACTCTTCGTGAATTGAAATTCTTCTTGAGCTTCTTCTATCTTAGCTTCAAATACTTCTGAAGTACCGATTTTGATGATGTAGTGCGGGCCTTTGTTCAAACCCTCGCCAAAAATAGGCTTGCTGACAGCTTCGTGTCTGCGCTCTGAAAGTGCAGACTCTTTAATGTAAACTTTAGCAATGCTTTTGTTTTGGATGATTTCAATACGATCGACATCTTTATTTTTGAGGTACTCATAAATCAAGGTTCTCCGATCCGTCTCCTGACTTGATGAACTTAAGTCGTTGGTGAACAGCATGGAAACCATGAAGAAAGCAATGATACCGTATATCCAGTATAAATTGAATTTAGGTACTTGATTCTTCTTGTTCTGCGTCCTTTTTTTCCCTCTGTTAGGGGCTTTTTTATTGGAAGTATTTTTCTTTGCCATCTTAGTATGCTGCGTTTATTTCAATTATTTCTGCATCTCCCCACAATTCTTCTAAAGCATAAAAGTCTCTAACAGGTGTTTGGAAGATGTGTGCGACTACATTTACGTAATCCATTAGAATCCACTCCGCAGCGTCGGCTCCTTCTTTGTGCCAGGCTTTGTCGCCAAGCGTTTCAAGGGTTTCTTTTTGAACCGAGTCGGCAATTGCGTTGACCTGCGTGTTGGAGTTTGCATTGCTGATTACGAAGTAGTCACAAACGGCATTGTCGATTTCTCTTAAATCGATGACCGTGATGTTTTCGGCTTTTTTTTCTTGCATGCCCTTTACAATTACATCCACAAGGGCTTTAATTTTTAAGCTTTGGTTTTCCTTCATTCAGCTGAGACTAGTTTAGTTTGCAAAAATAATGCTTTTAAACGGATTATAATTCTACTAAAGGTAGTAAATTACCTTAAGTTTAACTTCTCAATTTTAGTTGATTTACGGAGCGATGATGGAAACCCTTTTTGTAGGCAAGAATACGTTTAAGTTTGATGAGATTCCTTCTACCAACGATTGGTTGATGAATCATTTGTTTGAACAAAGTCTGACCGAAGGCACCCTAGTAGTTGCGAAGCATCAAACACAGGGCAAAGGTCAGCGAGGATCTTCTTGGGAAGCTGAGGAGTCTAAGGCTTTGACTTTTAGTGTTTTGTTCAAACCCCATTTCTTGAATTTGGCCCAGGCTTTTGATTTGAGCATCTGCGTAGCACTTGCCTTACACGATTGTTTGAGCGAATTGCGGCCGGGGTTTTCAATCAAATGGCCCAACGATATTTATTTTGAAGGCAAAAAAATTGCGGGTATTCTCATCGAAAATCAAATCAGTAAATCGGCCTATCAGCATGCGGTTGTAGGCATCGGTTTGAATGTGAACCAAACGCATTTTGAAAATTTACCCCAAGCCGTCTCATTAAAGCAAATCATCGGAGTTGATTTTGCCGATCAGCAAGTTTTGGAGCGTGTCTGCGAATGTTTGGAAACTCGATACCTTCAACTTCGCGCCGGAAACTATGAGGATCTGAAGAAGGCATATTTGTCTAATTTGTATTGGCTCCACGAAACGCATACGTATGAAATTGGGGGTCGTATTCGCAAGGGTATGATTACGGATGTGTTGCGAGATGGGTCTTTACAAGTTGCTTTTGGTGAGCACGAGGTTCAAAGTTTTGACGTCAAAGAAATCATTTTTGTGGAGTAAGTTTGTCGCTTGCTTCAACATCCATTATACGTTCAAAAAAAAGTAGTGCAAAAAAAATAGGAAGCCCTCTAGCGAGAACTTCCTACTTGTATGATTTTCGGAATCGATTTACTTTTCCAAAGCTTGCTTAATGTCAGCAAGAATATCAGAAATGTGCTCGATACCAATAGATAGTCGAATCATGTTTGGTTTCACACCACTTGTCAGTTGCTCTTCTGCACTCAATTGTTCGTGCGTGGTAGAAGCCGGATGAATCGCAAGACTTTTAGAATCCCCCACATTTGCTAGGTGAGAAATCAATTCTAGATTGTTGATGAAGTCTTGTCCTTTTTCAAGGCCTCCTTTAATTTCAAAACTCAACACACCACCGGCGCCCTTAGGAAGGTATTTCTGCGCCAATGCGTAGTATTTGTTTGACGGCAGACCTGGGTAGTTCACCTTTTCTACATTTGGATGGTCTTCTAAGAATTTAGCTACTTCAAGGGTGTTTTCTACGGTCCTTTCCATTCTCAAGGAAAGGGTTTCAATACCTTGAATAATTTGGAAGGCATTCATTGGACTCATGGCCATTCCCAAGTCTCTTAAACCTTCTACTCGTGCTCTGATGGCAAAGGCTACGTTAGGAAGTCCTAGCGGATTTCCTTCCCCGAAGACTTCCCAGAAGTTCAGTCCGTGGTACCCTTCGCTAGGCTCTGAGAATTGTTTGAATTTTCCATTCCCCCAGTTGAAGTTTCCACCGTCAACCACTATACCTCCAATGGATGTTCCGTGACCACCAATCCACTTGGTTGCTGAAGAGGTTACGACATTCGCACCGTGCTCTAAGGGTCTGAAAATGTATCCACCAGCTCCAAAGGTGTTATCCACAACCAATGGAATGTTGTTCTTTTTGGCTACTGCTGCTATGGCTTCAAAATCCGGAATGTTCAATTCAGGGTTACCTATGGTTTCTAGGTAGATTGCTTTTGTCTTTTCATCGATTTGCGATGCAAAATCTTCAGGCTTGTCTCCAGCAACAAATTTTACCTTGATGCCCAAACGTTTGAATTGAACTTTAAATTGATTGTAGGTACCTCCATATAAGAAAGAAGTAGAAATGAAATTTTCTCCCGCTTCTACAATGTTCGTAAGCGCAAGTACTTGGGCTGACATTCCTGAGGCAGTAGCTACGGCAGAAACACCTCCTTCAAGGGCAGCGAGTCTTTGCTCCAACACGTCAGTGGTCGGGTTCATGATTCGGGTGTAAATGTTACCGAACTCTTTTAGACCAAATAGGTTGGCTGCGTGTTCCGTGTTGTTAAATACGTACGAGGTTGTTTGGTATATAGGTACCGCTCTTGAGTTGGTACTAGTATCAACGTTGTGTCCTGCATGAAGCTGCAGCGTTTCAAATTTTTGTGTACTCATGGGAGTTTATATTTAGGCTTTGGAAATTTTGACAATAAGTTAGTGAAATTTAGGAGATAATTCATAAATCTCACGCGAATTTAGGACAATATTGACTTGAGATCTCAAACAGTTAAGAAACTAGGAGAGCTCAACAAGTCTTGTAAATCTGATGATTCGCCTGAAGTGTGTTATGATGATTGTGGTAGAGGGGTCTTAGTGCTTGATGAGCTTGACTCTTTTTATTCCGGAATTTGTGGTGATTTTCGAAAGATAGAGCCCGTTGGCTAGTTTGTCAGCTGCAACACGAACCGATTTTTGGTTCGGCTTCATGTACAGCACTTGTTTGCCTTGTAAGTCGATGACTTCAACCTGGGTAATTACCGCTTCCGATTCAATGTTCCAAGCAGAAGAAGAGGGGTTAGGGAACACCTTTATGGTGTTGTTGACTTCATCCTCAATGCTGAGGTCTTCATTGGTCTTAAACTGATCACCGTAATCGATGATAGGCTCGACAGGATTGTCGAGGGCCTCCCGAGAGGTTTGGGTGATGTTGTCAAAGTAAAACACATCGCGATCTTCGCCATTACCCATTCTTAGAAAGTCGAACATCATCACAAGGTTATCGAAGGCTGTTGCGCTTTGAGAGAACGTGAATTGCAATTCTTCCCATTCGTTAGAAGTGGTTGTGTATTGGTTTGTTTCGACCGAATAGCCATTAATAGCGTAATTAACGTCTTCCAGTTTGAGTAATACCTGAGTCCCTGGGGGAGCTGAGGTGAATATCTTAAATGTAATAACGTTTAAGGCTCTAAAATCAAAGGGCCGGGATAAAGGAATCCTACTTCCTGCCCACACTGCACCAACATTTCGGGTAATTTTACCTACCTTTTGACTGGTGTTGATGCCGCTTTTGTTTGGATTGTCAACAACTTCTCCAACCCCGCCATCAAATCCGGGTTTGTTCAGTTCATTTGTACTTCCAGTAAACTTTATTTCTTGCTTTTCAAAATGGATAGGGAGTCTCTGCGCCATACTCGCCGAGATGCCAAAAAAGCATAGGAGTCCAAACAGTTTTATGGAAAGTGCATTCATTATAGGGGGCGTATTAAAGTCAGATACAAATATAAGTTTTTATACGTCTTTATCCAATTCTAGCGAATGACTCGCTTGTATCTGGAGTCTTATTCAATGAATTTGACATCATCGAAATAGAAGGTCTCACCTCTTCCGGGATTTCCGAAATCGAAAAAGAGCGCAGCTAGATTGGCTTTTAGCCCATTATTTAGGGCGTTTTCTAGAGGTTGGGTTCCTGGTCTTTCATTTGAGAAATCGAAGATTATGGTCTGCCAACCTTGCGTAGTTGTAATTCCCATGGTTTCACAACTTAGAGTAGGATTGTCTGAATTTTCAACTTTTAAATTGATTGGGATGCCCGAGAAAGGAGCATAAATTCTGACCGACATCCTAGAGTTAGTCATGCTTAGGGGTATGGTGCTTGCAAATCCCTCTCTTGTTCCGATGTGTAGGCCGGCATTTCCCCCGGCGCCGAAAGGTTTTTTGACTTTAATGACTTTGTTGTAAGGGTCTTCAGGGTCTTCAGTACGAAGGGCTTCTCCCAGACCCTCAAATGAGACCATGGTGTAATCGTATCGAGACTCATCAAAGGTTACGGGTAGGTCAATCTGAAATTGGAATTTTTTGGCAACGTGTCTGATGTCGTCAAAATAGAAAGTTGACTGTTCCGAACCATCGCCAAAATTATCTCGGTCAAACATAAAAACCAATTCATTGAAATCAGGAGCGGTTCCCGTAAAGTCCCATAGTATGGTTTGCCAGGCACCTTTAGCCCGAGTGTAAGTGTCTTTTTGTTCAAAAGTGCCCGTGCCGTTTTCTAATTTAAGTGTAAGCTTTGTTCCCTCCGCAGCCATGGTGTAAATTTTCATGGTGATGCATTTCAACTCCTCGAAGTTTAGTTTATCATCTAAAACCAGTTTACTTCCTGCCCAGGCATCGTTATCTTCATTGTTTTCTCCCCGGGTTCGGAGAATCTTACCCACTTTAGAGCTTAGGTTAGCCCCACCACGAAAAGGATTGTCAACGATAGAACCGTAACCTCCATCGTCATAATCAATAAGTGTACTATTATTTCCTTCAAAATTTATAGACAATGGCTGAGCGAATCCAGAAGGCATGAGAAAAATCATGCAAAATAGGGTGACAATCGTTAGGGGCTGAATGTTATTTTTCTTCATTTTTTCTCGAAAGGGGTTGATACAAATTTAGACATATATATTTGATATCAAATACTGGGCGATTAAAAAGATTTAACATTAACTATCGAAAGGGTTTGTCGCCCATACCGTTACCTCGGGGATGAAGCCTTTGTCGCGCATTTCGATCACGGAGATTAGGGTGTCGGCAATTTCTTGAGAGCTTAGTTTATTGGAAACTTCTTTGCGCTCGGCCCGATCATTTTGGGCAAATGCGGTGGTGACCTCACTTGGGTTCACCAAGCATACACGGATGTTGAATTTTCGTAGTTCGGCTTGCCAAGATTGCGTCATTCCTCTTACTGCGAATTTAGAAGCGGAATATACAGAGCCGCCCGCAAAACCTTTTAGGCTTGCGGTGGAGCCTATGTTTATGATGGTTCCTTGTTTTTTTGCTTTGAATAGTTTGCAAATTTCTTGTGTAAATAGGATCAGGCCAAATACGTTGGTACGGTAAATTTGTTCTAAGTCATCGATGGTTATTTCACCCAATTTTGGAAAGACACCGATTCCGGCATTATTAATTAATACATCCACATCTCCTCCCAACAGTCCGATTGCTTCTTCAGCCATATTTGGAATTTCTTGAAGCTGACTGATGTCTGATGCTAGGGGAATGGCTCCAATTTGTTCTGCAACTTGTTTCAGTTTGACTTCATCTCGCCCTGTGATGAGTACTTTAGCTCCTTTTTGTATGCATTGCTGAGCGGTTACTTTTCCAATCCCGGAGCTCCCTCCCGTAATGATGATATTCGCATTTTTCAAGTCCATAATTCCGTATTTTGTTTAGGGTAATTTTTCTCCTCGAGCGGCCACGTATATTTCCATCCACTGTTCTAAGCTCATTGAAACGTCCATGCTTGCAACGGCTTTTTTGATTCGCTCTATCTTTCCACTTCCGATGATGGGAATGATACCGCTGGGATGCTTAAGTAACCAGCTGTAAACGATTTTGTCCAGCGAGTCTACATTGAGCTCATCTGCTATTTTTCGCAAGGTTTCATGGATTCTATGTTCTTTTTCCGTTTGGGGATTCATCAATTTCCCACCTGCTAGTGGGGACCAAGCCATGGGTTTTATTTTCTTCTGAAGAAAGAAGTCTAGGTTTCCATTGTCAACATGCTCCAGACAATACGGTGAGATTTCCACTTGGTTGGTGACCAATGGTTCCTCCACGAAGGTGTTGAGCATATCGAATTGTTGAGGGGTGAAGTTGGATACGCCAAAATGCAAAACCTTTCCTGATTTTATTAAATGGGAAAAAGCCTTGGCAACTTCTTCAGGGTCAAAAAAAGGAGAGGGTCGGTGTAACAGGAAGAGGTCAATGTAATCCGTTTTGAAATTTCTTAAGGCTTTTTCAGCCGAAGAGGTGATGTGTTCAAAGCTGTAATCGTAAAAGCCTATTTGTCGATTGGGGAATTTATTTGACAGGGGTTTAATACCACATTTGCTAACGATTTGAATTTCATTTCGGAGTTCTTTATTGAGGTTTAAAACCTTTCCGAATAATTTTTCACATTCAAAATTACCATACAGATCGGCATGATCAAATGTGGTAATGCCCAATTCAACAACTTGCTCGGTGAGTTTCAGTAGTTCTTGTTCGGAAAGCTTCCAGTCCAAAGCCCTCCAATGGCCATGAGTCAATCTTGAGATTTCGAGATTTTCGGAAAGTTTTACTTTTTGCATTCCGCCAAGTTATGACATGAAAATTATTTTTAGGTCATTTAACAGCCATTTTTCGTATTTCTGTGAAATTGTCTCCTTGAAATTGAACGAGGTAGATTTGAGTACTATCCATTTTTGAGGGGAGCTCGATGCGTTCATTCCCTGTGATTCGTTTCTTTAAAATACGGTGTCCTAAAATGTCGAAAATTTCAATTTTAACTTTTTCTCCTTCTGGGAGACCTGAAATGAAGAGTTCTTCTGATGCAGGGTTCGGATAGATCTCTAGCTTTTCCGGATTTAGGGTTTTACTAATTAATGTAGAAGCCAATTTTCCATAGGCTTGAACTTCATATAAGGAATGTCCGTATTGGTTACCCCACAGCGTGACTCTTTCTAAACCTCTCAGTCGGATGTATCTGGCATTACTTTTAGGGTAAAACAAATCATTACCTACATTCCCATTTTCTTCATAGGCAACTTCGTTCCAAATGGTTTTGTCGTTAGACGTTTCAAGCACGTATTCCGAGGAGTGAGATGCTTCCCATGAAAGTGCAATAACGTCTAAATAGTATTCATCTTCTAGATCTATAAGAAGGTATTGAGGGTCAGAGAATTCAGAACTCCAACGGCTACTAAAATCTCCGTCCACAAGATTTTCCGCGGGGTAATCGTCGCTTTCCAAAGAAGAGACTTCTACCGGTTTCTCAAAGCATAGATTGTTTTGTTCGGTTTTATCGCTGCTTGCGACTTCGATAGAGGATAGCGTTACATTGTTTGATTCTATCCACTCTTCGACTTCATTGTCTGCATCAATGATCCCCGTAATAGTGAATGATTTTTCAGTAGAAGGAACCCAGTAAGCCGTTTCCAAGCCCTCATCTGCACCGATAAGTATTGCGCCCCCAGCGAAAAGGGTGTCAGAAATGCTGGAGCTGAAACTGACTTCTGATCCGTCTACTTCAAATTTTAATTTTACGGATGTGTTTGGGAGTAGGTCTTTAGTCCCTTGGTTTTTTACCAGTCCTAAGAACAAAACTGAATCGCCTACTTCAGGGTATCTAGGATAACTAAAGATTTTAGAAATTTCCAGATCTGCTTTTGGTGTTCCGCTAGTGATGTTGAAGTCAACAGAATGGTTCAGCCGGTCTGAAGCCCCTCCGACAAGTGCTGTATAAGCCCCTGTCGCGACTTTGTATCTGTCCGCTTCTTCGTCGAAATAATACAGTTCATTTGCCGTGAGTAGGAAAGAAATAGCTTTTGTTTCGCCCGGTTCAAGATGGATTTTTTCAAAACCCTTGAGTTCTTTTTTTGGCATCCAAACACTCGATCCTTTGTTTTGTAGGTACAATTGAGCGACTTCTTCACCCGCTACGTCTCCTGTGTTGGTGACTTCTGCGGTGATCGTTATTGGGGCTCCTGCCTCAAACTCAGTGGTATTTATTAGGAGATTGCCGTACTCAAAAGAGGTGTAGCTAAGTCCATGTCCAAATGCAAATTGCGGTGTGATGCCGAGCTCGTCGTAGTAACGATAGCCTCCGTTGTAGTCATCTGAAAAGTCATCGTTCCATTCCGGCATTTGAGCATCGTTTACCGGCATGGTTACCGGGAGTTTTGCACTCGGGTTGTAATCACCATAGATCACATCAGCGATGGCATTTCCTCCTTCCATTCCTGGGTAGAAAGCATAGAGAAACCCTTTGATGTCGTCGATGGCATTAGGTACTGCACAAATACCGCCACTTTTGATCACGACGATGACGTTTGGATTTACCTTGGCGAGTTCGGAAATAAGTTCTTGTTGTTTGGCAGGGAGTTCTATGGAGCCTCCGGTTCGGTCTACGGGACCGGGTTCGTAATTCTCCCCTTCTTGGGTTTGATCAAGTCCTCCTACGAAAATAACATAGTCGGAAGTTTTTGCCAGGTTGATGGCTTCTTCAAATCCCGATGTGTTTGAACTGTTGATGTCGCAGCCTTTGGCATATTTTATTTGAGAATTGGAAATTTTGTTTTCTAAACCTTGCTTAGGACTGATTGCATAGGGAGGATCTACCCAGCTGCTACCAAATCCATCCAATTGAGCCACATCAGCACTAGGCCCTACAATGGCAATTGTTTTTGTTTTGTCTGTGATGGGAAGAATTTGGTCTTCATTTTTAAGGAGTACAATGGCTTCTCGACCTGCTTGTAAAGCCAGTTCTTGATGTTCGGGGGTATTGGCTCCTAAGAAAGGGTTCCCTTCTGGGAAATTGTCCATCATTCCAGACAGGTATTTAACGCGCAGTACGCGTCGAACAGACTTGTCAATATCGTTATTTGAAATCTGTCCGCTGCTGTATAGGTTATTAAGTCCCAATTGAAATTTGTTGGGTTGTCCACTTACCACCATTTCAAGATCACATCCAGCTTGTAGGGCTTTTTTAGCATTCCAAACCGAACCCCAATCTGAGATGACATAAAAAGGAAATCCCCATCGATTTCTTAAAATATGAGTGAGTAACAGCGAATTTTCTGCAGACTTTTTTCCGTTGATAAGGTTGTAGGCATTCATTACCGAAAGTGCACCAGCATCTTGGATGACGCGTCGAAAGTTATAGCCGTAGTGCTCCATCAACTGACGGTAGGACATGTTGTGGTTTACTCCATGTCGGTTTTCTTGCTTGTTTACCCCATTGAAGTGTTTGAGAGTGGCAATGGTTGGATTTTCTTGTATTCCTTTGACCAAGTCAACATTGATGTGCGCACAGAGAAAAGGATCTTCACCACCCGTTTCTGGGCTTCTTCCGTTTCTAGGGTCACGGCAGAGGTCAAGTGCCGGGCCGAGTTGTTGGTGTTTGCCGTAGGCATGGAATTCTTTTCCCATTGCCCGTCCAATGTTCCCGGCTAAATTAGGGTTCCATGAGGCGGCAATTCCCATCCCTGTTGGGAAGGCAGTTGCATCAACAAACCGCACTCCATGAGGTCCGTCAGAAACAACAATTCCGGGAATGTTAAGATTTTCATTGTCCTCAGTAGACCACATGTCTTGACCATGAAGTTGTTTGACCTTTTCCCGCACTGAAAGATTATCAATGTTTTGTTGTATGCGATCTTCAAGTGGATTTTGTGATAATAATGGCGAGCTCAATACAAGGAGAGAGGTAAGCAAGTGAACTTTTTTGACAGGAGTTGAAGATAAGTGCTGAATGAATGCACCAAGAAGAAGACGTATCATTTTTTATTTTTAAGTTAAACTGTGGGGTTGTCTTGAATTTCAATCAAAGGCTTGTTTCAAACAAGGGTTCGGTGACGAATCACAAATGAAACACATTCAATTAAAACGCTATCGCAAATTACTTCTATAAGACCTCAGCTACAATAGTTTGGATGAAAAAAGTGGACATCAAAACCGTCAAACTATGCTTAAAAGTATAATTATCAGTCGCTTAAAAAAATAGCTTTGTATGTAATGAGTGGATGGTAGGACCCTGAAATTAGCTATAAAAGACCCGTTTAGTAGGTGTTGTCGCACCCAAAAATAGACCGTTAATCTCCTTTTATTTCTTTTTCAAAATTTTCCTTGTCTAAGGCTGCCTTTTTTATGGCGGCTCGGTAATTGTAAATGGTGTTGACCGAGTATCTTAGTATTTTTGCAATTCTTGAGCTGCTTGTAATGCCCAATTTAAGGAGTGCTAAGATTCGTAATTCAGTGTTTAGGGTGTCTTTGTCTGTCTGTTCAATTTGCTTTTCGGGTTTTAAACGTTGATTAACGTCTGAGACAAAGTTGGGGTAAATATGTAGAAAAGAACGATCGAAGTTTTTGTTAAATACATCCAGTTCGGTGTCAATGATTTTTTTCGATTCAGACAATTTGAGTAATGTCTTGACTCTGTTTGTACTGAGGTGTTTCCTAACCAGCTTTCGGTATACATCCAATTTATCAATGTATTCTGAGTAGAGGTTTAAGAAAGTCCCTATGTAATGCACTTTAATTTTATCGACTTCTGAAAGTTCCAGATACAATTTTTTCAAATCGACGTTGGATTTGTTGAGTTTTTCATTTGCAAGCTTCAGCTTGTTTCTAGCCTCAGACACACGCTTAATTTGCATTCGAATTAAGTAGACGGCAAACAATAAAAAGCTAGCAAGGACCGTAATGAAAATCAGTGAATATTGAAGTCTTTTCTTTTGTTTGGCATTTTTCTGTTCATACGCCTCTGTGATCAAAGGCATGCTATTGGCGATGTATATAAATCTCAATTGAGAGCTGTAAAATTTCGCGTCGTCGTAGGAGAAATTTATGTATTGATGGGCCCTGTCAAGATCTCCTTCAGTAAACATAATCATGGCAAGAATCCCGATGGATGCATTGTCTTTGACGGAGGCTTTGATGTCTGATATGGCCGAAAAAGCTAAACATTCTTTTTGTTTGTCTTTTTCTCCCCTCCATTCGTGCAAGAGGGATCTTTCGTACATGATTAACGAGAAGTCTCTTGAGCCCATTAAGGCATTTTCTAATCGTTGTGTGTTGATTGTGAGGGCTGAATCCCATTGGCCTAGTTCTCTGTATTGTCTTTCCTTCATGCTAAGCGCCTCTTTCGAACGGGGTTCTAAGCGAGCAGATAATGAATCTTTGTAGGCCTTATACAATTGCGCATAGTTCGATCGACTCCTTTGCACGGCTGTGTTGTAAGTTAAACCCGAATAAGCTTCTTGATGGGTCCTGAAGTAGCGGTCTAATAAGTATTCGGGAATTGAGTTGCGATGGATTTCATTTAAAATGTCAATCGATTCTTTGTACCTCCCTGAGGCCACCAAAAGCAATCCCATGTTTAGTTTTGCCTCATTGAGCATAGAGGCATTATTCATGCTGTCGGCTATTTGGATGTTTTTTTCCAGGTATTGGAGTGCTTTGTCAAATTTGTAAAACGCATACTCTTGGTAAAGGGTGTCATTGATTTGATAGCGCTCAATGGCATCATCTGTTTTGTAACTCTTTGTCCTTAATTCTTCTAAGCGTTTTTCTTTTTCTGAGTCATAAGTCTTGTGGTTTTCCATCTCAGACTCTAGCTCAATTAACAATGAGTCAAGGTTTTGTGCGAAGAGACTCCCTTGCAGAAGAATAAAGGAAAGTATGAATAGACTGATTCTCAAGTAAGAAGGGCTTAGGATTTACAATTTATTGGTACCACAAACTTAAGACAAAAATGTGAACTCTTTTCAGGGGGCTAGTGATTTGAAGGGTCTTTGGCTTCTATTATTCAGCGATTTTATACAGTAATTGACGAACTTGATTCGGGCCTTTGAGGGTGAATTTCGCTTTTGTTTTGGTAGCTTTCACCTTAATTTTAAGCCAAGTTGGGTGCTTCTTGAAATTGTTGGTACTGAAGAATAGGATGTAAGAAAAACGGCTCATTGAGCCGTTTTTTTCTTGTTGAGAAAATAATTTTAGATAAGTCTCAGTTTGCTGTTGTTGTAATTACAAGCTCTTTAAAGCTGCCTCGTAGTTCGGCTCTTCGGTAGTTTCAGCAACCTGCTCGGTGTATATCACTTTTCCGTCTGCATTAATAATTACCACGCTTCTAGAATTCAAGCCTGCAAGAGGACCATCTACCAAATCTAAGCCGTAGTTTTTACCAAATTGCCCTGTTTTAAAGTCGGATAGCATGACTACCTTTTCGATGCCTTCCGCACCACAAAATCTTTTTTGGGCAAAGGGTAAGTCTCGTGAGATGCAGAGCACAACTGTGTTTTTTAGTTCTGCCGCTGCTTTGTTAAAGTTTCTTACTGAAGCTGCACAAGTACCTGTATCTATGCTTGGGAAAATATTTAACACCAGATTTTGACCTTTAAAATCATGGAGTGTCTTTGTAGATAAGTCTCCTGCAATGAGTTCAAAATCCTTTGCTGAGCTTCCAATGGATGGGAGAGAACCACTTGTATTTATTGTGTTCCCTTTGAGTGTAATTTTTGTCATAATTGGTTTGGGTATAATCGATTAAGTTATTCAATCAGTATTTTTCGTGTTTTCTATTCAATGGCAAAGGTCGCATATTCCTTCGATATGTATAGAAACTTTATTTATTTCGTAGTTGGGAAGTGAGATTTTTAGGGTTTCATCAAGTTCTTGGCAGCTTACTGTATTGCATTTCAAACATTTAAAGTGAGCGTGGTCGTGTTTGTGTGCTTGGGTATTGCAGCTACTTCCACAGATGGCATAGAAGGTTTCATTGTTTTCTTGAAATGCTTTGTGGATGATGCCTTTTTCGTGTAGCGATTCTATAGTTCTGTACAAGGTTACTCGATCAATAGGCTGCATTTGTTTTTGAATTACTGAATGGCTCATGGCAGAGCCATAGGCATGCATTTTATTTAGCAAGCTCAGGCGAGTATGGGTTGCTTTGAGGTTTCTTTTGCGAAGCAGTTCTTTGAGTTGTACGGAGTCCATACGTCAAAGTTAAAATTTAAAGTTCATTCCAAGGCTTATACTTATGCCAATATCGTCTGAAAAATACTTTTGTTTGTTTAAGTAGTCACGATACGGTGTGTTAAAAAGGTTTTCCACTTTTGCAAAGCAACTGATTTGGTATTCAGGGAAAGTCAGTCGTGTCGATGCTCGCATGCCAAATAGGGAGTATGTGTTGGGAGGAGCTGTAAAATCCTGTTCTTCTAGGAGATTGTTTTGTTTGAATACAATTTTGTTGTTGATTTCAATTTCTAGAGCTTCAGCACTTGTGTTTTTTGATAATTTTATAGAATGATTTCGTTGGTATTTTAAACTCCAATACAGACTGTTTGGAGGGGTGTATACCAAAGGTTTTTTATTTGTTATGTCTTCGCCGTGTAGGTAGCTGTATTTGAGTTTTCCGAACAAAGAATGAGCTAGCGTAAATTGAGTAGAGAGATCGATTCCGCTTATTGATGCATTAGTTTGTTCGTATCTGTAAAAAGGAAAAGCTCCACGAATGGTGAGTTTCATTTTATCCTGTGGTTTCAGGAAGATGTAATCCTTAAAATATTGATGATATAGTAAGGCATTAAAAGTGAAATTTGTGTTCGGAAGCCATTGGTATTCGAAAGTGTTTTTAATTGCTTTTTCAGTATTCAAGTTTACATTACCTTCTTCAAAACTACTTACTCCTTGGTGTACTCCATTACTGAACAGTTCGTTAATTCCAGGATTTCGGCTTGCGAAGCCTGTGTTTACAGATAGCGTTTGTTTTTTTGAAAGGTTAAATTTGTAGGAGGCTAGCAAGCTTATGTTGTCATAATTATTATGATGTCGGATTATTTTTTTTGGGAAACCCGTGCTAATATTGGCTATTTTTTGTTGTTCGTTGTCATAACGAACACCTAAGTTGAAATGTTGTTGGTTCTTTCTCCTTGATAGGGTTGTGTAAAGGCCACTTTTTACAGATATGTAATCTGGAATTAAAGGAAGAATTCCTGTTTCGGGTTGGTTTGTGTTGTCTGTAATGATTGTTTGATTTCCCATCCTAAGCTTCCAGTTTTGCTTTAGCTCATAACTGTACTTAATTTCGGAGTTAAATGTGTTTTGAAGTAAGCTTAGTGCCGGAATGTCTGATCGACCACTTCTTCTGACATCGTACTCTTTCCGATGGTTTGACTGAACACCTAGGATTAATTGTACTTGTTGTTCGTCATTGATGATGTAGGTGGCATCTATTTTTGCCAAATGGTGCGATACTTTCTGTTTGGGAGCATCAATGTCATAGCTAAATTTAGTTTCAGTATAAAAAGGAATGTCTCGAATAAGTGCTTCTTCTAAATCGGTTAAATTTCCGATGTGAGCTCCTCTTAGAATCCCCAATTGTGTGTTGAAGCTACTGCCATAAAAATTAATGAATAATTGGTCATTCCATGATTTTTCTAACTGAACTGAAAAATTAGCTTCGTTACTACCTGTATTGTTTAAGAAATAGGAAGATGATTTTTTATCTCCAGATTTTTTGAGTGTTCCATTGATTCGCCATGCTAGGTTGGATGTATGTTTTTCCAGTTGAATGTTGAGGTTGTTGCCTCTTCCATTTGATTCGTAGGCGTAGTTAATTTGTCCGTGAAGGTGAGGTTCGGGTAAAATCTTTTTGGATTCTATCAAGAGTACGCTACCGAGGTTTCCGCCGCCGTATTCAATGGCACTAGTTCCTTTAATTACGGTTATTTTATTTGAGCTAAAGGGGTCTATTTCAGGTCCGTGGTCACTCCCCCATTGCTGTCCACTCTGAACAATGCCGTTATTAATGATGGTGAGTCGATTTCCATACAAGCCGTGAACCACAGGTTTTGAAATACCACTTCCATTTTTGATTAAATGTACGCCCGTTTCATTCTCGATTAAGCCCGAAATATTTTTCGTTGGATTGTCTTCAATGGACTTTCTATTGATGCTCACTTGAGGGTGATTTTGTGCATGATGTCTTTCTGCATCAAGGTCAATCGTTCCGAGGAAGCTTGTTGTATGAGATAGATCAATTGATAAGGTGGTGTCCTTGTCTAAATTCAGGTGTATTTTCTTTTGTTGGCATCCAATATGAGAAAAAAGTACATGAAACTCTCCTGCACATAGATTGCCTATATGAAAGTTACCCTGCTCGTCTGTACTGGTTCCTTTAGACTGTTCGTTGACCAGAATGTTTACATGGCAAAGTGGGAATTGGGTGCCATGATCAAGGACTCGCCCTTGAATGGAATAGGTGCAATCCTGAGCTTTTATACTCAAAATTGCACCGAATAGAATAATAAATAAAGTGGTTTTATTCAACATGTATATTAAAGGTAACTTCTATGTCTGTTTCTCCGCCTGCATTAGTTATGTTTCCGGAAGAAACACTTTCCGCAGATTTATTCGGCTCATGACGAAGTGTAATCTTAATGGAACCTGTTCCAGCATCTCCAGTCGTTAATAAGGTATTCAATCCAACCGGATTACCATCTGCATCGTTGTCTTTGTATTCGAAGCTTACAAGCTCAGATTCAAAAAAGAATTGGTGTTCTTCACTTTTTTCCTCAATTTCTTCTGTGATGCTTTCAGCTGGGGTTTCTGATTCATTTAATAATTCCAGAGAACCTGTATAGGTTTGATTGGCTTTTAGGGTTACCTGATTTTTTGTTGGTTCACCTGCTCCATCACCATCTAAATCTATAAAACTTAGGGTAACAGCTTCCCCTTCTGAAGGAGTTAAGGTGTACTTTACTGTTGTGATCAGTTCTTGTTCATTAGGAATAACCGGATTGTCTTTTTCACAAGAAGAAAAAATTAGTGCTGCAAGCGCTAAGCTGGTTAAAAGGCTTTTTTTAGTTTTCATTTTTATTTTATTTGAAGTTTAACACGACAAATATACAATTATAATGCAACAATGTTGCGTTTAGATTGCTTTTTTAAAAAAGAGGTTTAATGCTTTATTTATTTTCCGTTAATTTTTTTCGAACACCTACAAATATAACAACAAAGAGTGTGTATCCTAGGAAGAATGGTAAAATGAAGGCTTTTAATCCCAGAACAAGAAGTGCGGCGATCAATAGCAATTGGAAGCCTAAGCCAAATGTAGATAGGGCCGTCATGAACCATTTTGGAAGGACTTTCCCTTGGTTTGCATTTGGGTCTAGAGTGTAAATGATTTTATCAAAAGGTCCGTAGAACACTTTGTAGATTCTAAAAAGAAGGTTTACATGTTCTTGTTTCTCTCCTTTTAATGCAATAGGTGTTTTGTTTTCAAACACTCTACTGGTCTTGTCGCCGTTGAATTTGTTTCGTAAAATTACGTAGTAGTAGTTGTATAGTGTGCCTTGCAATTGTAGTCCTATAAATGCCATAGAGCATAGCCAAAATTCCGTGTTTGTGATGAAGGCTATGATTCCAAAAAATAAGGCATTCAGTATGATGTCAGCGATAGAGTCAAGATAACGCCCTGTGTAAGAGGGTTTGTTTTTGATACGAGCCAATTCTCCATCTGCCGCATCTAAGATGGATTTAAGGACTAAAAAAAATGCAGCGAAACCATAGAGTCCTTCAAGCATGCAATAGCAAGCAACTAGTCCTGATAGAATGAATGCTAGGGTTATATGAATGGGGGTGAAAGAGGTGTCTTTTAAACCCTTTGCAATTCTTACAGCAATAGGTCTTCCGTAGTCTGAAAGGTCAATAAATTTATGCGTTTTGGGTAATTTAGACATTAAGATGCGGTCAATTCGTATTCTGGATTACACCAATTTTGATGCGGTAAAGATACGGTTAAATTACGGCTGGAGATAGGTTTTAGTTTTCGAGTCTTTCAAGTATTTATTTTGGGCTGTTGAGAGTTTTATCGCGATTTGTAATTTTTGTGTCTTTCAATGTTGTTTTCCCATTGTTTATCATTGTTTGAAAAGTTTGCATCATTGACTTCGCGTATTCTCCCATATCATGAGCTTTTTCTTTTTCATTCTCATAGAGGTCTATTTTACTTTTCCTACTATACTGATACAATTGCAACTTTTTTTCATTACGTTTCATTATGCAAAAGTGTGTGGTGTCAATGATCCCGATTTTATCGTCATCATTTAGGATTGCATATTTTCGTTTTTCTTTCAATAAATCAATGCCTAAAGTGTTGTTAATGTAAGGTTGTTTTATCAATCCCATGAGAGTTGGAAATACATCAAGCTGACTGCCGATATCTGAAATTACATCATTGGATTTAATGATTTTTGGGGCATGAAAAATTAAAGGAGTATGGAAATAATTGAGGGATATATCATATTTAGCATCAAGAGGTGTTCCGTGGTCGGCAACAAAAACAAAAATGGTGTTGTCAAACCATACTTGTTTTTCGCATGATTTCATGAAGTTTTTCAACGACCAATCAGCATATTCAACTATTTGTTGTTTTACCTTTTTTGATTTGGGGTGAAAATAATCAGGAATGTAGTAGGGGCCGTGATCGCTTGCAGTCATAAATGTCACAAAAAAAGGCTTATTCTTGGTGTGTAAATCATTCAGTTTGGGTATTGAGTATCTAAACATGTAATCATCAGGTACACCTAAGGTCGTTTTGATTTCATTACTTGGATAATTTGATTGGCTAATGATGTTTTGAAAATAATTGGCTCTTAAAAAGCCTTCAACATTGTCAAATTGGCTGTCATGTGTTGTGAAATAAGTGGTGGAATAACCTTTTTCGAGAAGTGCTTTGCTGATACCATCGTACTCTCTAATTTGTTTCATAGAATGTTGTCTATACAGGGCTGGAAATGAAAATAGTGTGCTGAAAATACCATTGAAGGTGTGTTTGCCGCTTGTATATATGTTTTCAAAATAGATTGATTTTTTTGATAAGCTGTCTAAAAAAGGAGTTGTTTGATTTTTGCTGCCGTTCCGTCCCAATTTTGCTGCACTCATACTTTCCATGATAACAATAATTACATTTGGTCTGCTTTTCAAATGGGAGTTCGGAACAATTTGTCTTGCAATAGGTGAGTTGTATTCAGGTTTTTCGATATTTAAATAGGATTGCACATTATTTATGGCTTTATCCTCATCCATAAAGTTTATCGAGCTATTTCGAACATCTTTACTGTCTAGATAGCTTTTCATAAGCGTAAAAACAGGATTAAGACCTAACTTGTTTAAAAAGGAATTATCGGAGAAATAGGCCGTCCCAATTCGAATTGGCGATTTTTTTTGAATACGGCCTCTAATTCCAACAAACATCATCAATAAAAAAACAACGGACACCAGAATATTGAAGTAGGGGTTGATCTTAGGTTTACTGTTTTGTTGCTTCTTGAATAAATGTTTGAGTAACTTAAAGAAGGTAATCACAATGGCTATTAAAGGAATTATGATTAGAAAATATTTAGGTTCTTGAAGAATCATTGATACAACAAAATCAAAATTTTCAATCCACTCAAATGCGCCAATGGAAAAACGATCGTAGAATTGATGGAAATAGGGAATGTCTGCAGCCGAGACCATGAATGAAAATGAGAACAACAAGAAAATCCAGTAAAAAGAGATTTTGTGGATTATTTTTTCGTGAAATCCTACAATGTCTTGAAGAAGTAGAAGTAATGCAGGTAACAGAAGTATGTATCCTGAAATAACTATGTCAAATCGAACACCAATTATAAAAGCTTGAGTGATAGTCCAGATTGAGACTTGATCAAAGTTTACAAGATCCAATTCAGTGATGAAGAGTATCAATCTGAAGATTGTTAATATTGATAATCCGAGTAAGTATGTTTTTAGGATTAGTGGTATTTTTCGATTTATTTTCATAAAATTTCTTGTAGCCATTTAATTTGTTTCAATATAATAATTCTTCTTGTAGAAATTCGAGCAAAAAAAAACGGCTCGAAAGAGCCGTTTTGTGTTATTTTTTAGGAGACCATTGGTCGGGTGCCAGGCGCCAATTTTTTAGTGCATCAACTTCTTCATCCGAAATGTATCCCGTATCTGTAGCTTGTTCGATGAGGTTGTCGTAGTCACTTAGGGTAACCAGATCGCATTTGGCATTTTTGAAGTTTTCAACGGAAAGGTCAAAGCCATACGTAAAGATAGCTGCCATACCATTTACGGTACACCCTACTTCTTCGAGTGCTTTTACGGCTTTCAAAGAGCTACCACCCGTGCTTATGAGATCTTCGATAACGACTACATTTTGACCGCTTTCAACAAAACCTTCAATTTGGTTTTTGCGACCGTGTTTTTTAGGCTCGGGGCGAACATAAATAAAAGGAAGTCCCAATTCCTGAGCTACTAAAATGCCATGTGCGATGGCTCCTGTAGCTACCCCTGCAATTACATCGGGTTTGCCAAAACGCTCTACAACAGCATGTGCGAGTTGTTCGCGAATGTAAGTTCGCGTAGCGTGGTGCGAAAGTGTAATGCGGTTATCACAGTAAATCGGAGAGTCCCATCCCGATGCCCAAGTAAAAGGATTATTAGGTTGTAATTTTATTGCTTTAATTTGCAATAGAAATTCGGCGGTTTTTTTTGCTGTATCCTTATTTAAAATCATCCTGCAAATGTATAGAATTTTTATAAACGAAGGGGTATTAATATTGGCTAGTTTCGAATCTGATTTTGATGCGAACGAAGTGGTTGAATGTCAGGAATATTCGGGTGCATCCTCTCTAAATGATGCCTTATATAAACTCCAAAAAGGAGGTGTTAAGTCTTTGCTTTTACGTACAAAAGATTTGGCGTCTTTATGGAGTGATTTTAGATTGCGCTATGAACTTATTGATGCTGCAGGAGGGATTGTTGTAAATTCCAAATCTGAAGTGCTTTGGATGCGAAGAAATGGTACTTGGGATTTGCCAAAAGGAAAAGTGGAGCTTGAAGAGTCCATCGAAGTAGCTGCTGTTAGAGAGGTTGAAGAGGAGTGTTCGGTTCAGGGCATCCGCAGGGGCGAACTTTTAGGACTTACCTATCATGTATACCCCCACAAGGAAAAAGAGGTGTTAAAAACATCTTATTGGTATGCGATGTGCTGTGGAGAAGAGCAAGCTTTAAAACCTCAAATTGAGGAGGGAATTACCGAGGTCCTGTGGGCGGACAAAGAAGCTCATTTGGAATATCTTTCAAATACCTACGCCTCTATAGCTGAACTCCTGAGGCGAGAAAAGGTTCAGCGTTACCTTGGTTTTTAATGATGTCTCTGATACTTGTAGATGAGATTGCCGCCCATTTTGGTGCGGTATTCAAATAAAGGGTTTCTATATTTGGAGCCATCTCTTGATTCATGAGCGCAATGCTTTTTTCGTATTCGTAGTCGTTGGAGTTGCGCAGACCTCGAAGGATGAAATTTGCCTTATGTTTTTCACAAGCTTTTATGGTTAACCCTTGGTAACTCACCACTTTAACTTTGGGGTAATCCACAAAGGTTTTTTTAATCCACTCTAGTCTTTGTTCTGCAGAATACATGTAGGTTTTGGCGGTATTTACTCCCAAAGCCACTATGATTTCGTCAAATAAGGGTAGTGCTCTAAGGACAATATCTTCGTGTCCTCTGCTGATGGGATCGAAGGATCCTGGAAAAAATGCGATTCGTTTCATTTCTTGCTATTGAGACTGCAAGTTAAAGATTAATTTGGAGTATAAGGTATTAAGTACAAAGCACAAAGTCTTTTAGTAGGTGTCACCCTGAGCCTGTCGAAGGGTTGGTATTATAAATTACGAATTGACAATGGATAACTTAAAGCCTATTTTTTAGGTATTCCAAGCACTTTTCACTTGAAGTACTATTCATCTGTTTTTGGGTGTTCAAAAAAACTAAAGTTCACATTTCCATAGCGACGTTTTTCTGTGAAGTTGATTTGGTCTTCAAAGTTTTGTTCTTTGGGATGCTCAATAATAAGCATGCCGTAATCCGAAAGGATTTTTTTCTCAAAAACAAGCTGGATGATTTCATTCAAGCCTTCCATGTCGTAGGGAGCATCTGCAAAAATGATGTCGTATTTTTGGCTGTGTTTGTTAAGGAATTCAAAGACATCAGCCTGAATCGGATTGATGGCATTAAAACCTAACTCACTTGCAGTTTCCTCAATAAATCGAACGCAATGAAAGTTTTTGTCAACACTAAGGATTTGTTCTGTGCCGCGAGATGCAAATTCATAGCTGATATTTCCGGTTCCACTGAAAAGGTCAAGTACGGTAATCTCATCAAAATAATAACGATTGTTTAAAATATTGAAGAGACTCTCTTTGGCCATGTCTGTGGTAGGACGAACGGGTAAGTTCTTGGGAGCCGTAATTCGTTTGCTCTTATGAGATCCACTTATGATGCGCATAGGTGCTGGTTCAAGAGTTTGTAGTAGTGGTGTTCTTTTACTTCATCAAAAACAAAGCTGTACTTGTAATTTGGATTTCTTTTTGTGAAATGAATATGACGAACGTAGCGGTATAATAACTTGTAAACTTCAGATTCCTTTTCAATTTCACCTAAAAGTACCAGTGGGATTTGGTCGGGATTTATATTCAACTGTTCAAAGGTAAATAACAAATAGTAAAGTAGGTCCGTAGCTGTTTTGTAGGAAAAGCTGTTGAAGAATCGTAGTTTTCTTCCTTGAAGTACCGTGAGTTCAAAATAATTGTTTTGAATCGATAGATATACTTTTTCTCCTTCTTGCAGTTTGAATTGTTGAATGAGACTTTCAATGAGTATACTGCTGTCGTGCTTCCAAATGGCTTTCGGGAAATTTTTATTGAAACAGCGTTCCAAAGCCTCAGGAATTACGTACGAGTTGTAAACTTTTAGGGATGCTAGCCAATCCCTACTTTCATTTTCACCTTGCAATACAGGATGGTTGAATTGTAAAATTTCTTTCCCGTTTGATTTGGAGTAAAGGGTTTCGGGAGTTAACGTGTTTAGGGTGTCAGCTATTGCAATTGATGTTGATGCAAAATTTTGTAGCAGCAGCTTTTGGTGGGCAATAATTTGATCGATTTTGTTGGCTAGGTCGTTCGAAGTGTTGATGTTTTGAATGTCGTAATATTCAAGCGCAATGTACTTTTGCTTTTCTAGATTTAAAATCGCAAAAGAAAACCTATCCAAACCTATTTGAATGGACAAATGACATGAATTGGATTCATTCAGTTTCAAATGTGGATCTATATGGCTTAGAGTTACTTTGATTTTATTCCCAGTTGCCATTAATTTTTGCCGAGTTCATTGAGCCTACGACCAAGTCTTTTGCTGTGTTTTTTATCAAATCATCATCCAATCCCATGAGGTATTTTTCTTTGGGAGCTCTTGCTTCAAACACGTGTACTTTCAGTTTTCCAGAATTTATTCTGCCCGCTCTTAGTTCGAGCTCTGCCCCCTCTGCGTGAGGAATGAATCGTAGCTCTTCAAGGTTGAAACCTGCTCCAAAAATAGAGTCTTTGATACTTGCAAACCCAAGAGTGTCAATGTAGGTAGTGTCTTTGAGTTGGTGCTCACGGTACACCTCGTTGTAATACTTAAATTCTTCGTCTCGACGTTGAACAATGGTAAACTCACCCGTGTCAATGAGTGGAATCAGTTCATTGAAGTTTCGGGCGTAAAATCGGTTGACTTCTTTGAATGCAATTTGTGCTTTTCGAACCTCCTTTAAACGTTCAATGACGTCTGCTGAGCGAAGCTTTTTTTCTTTATTGAAGCGGATAGGATTCATAATGGCACTATATAGCGAATAACTCAGTCCAATGACTAAAATCCATAATCCGATGCGAATTTTTTTTTCCATTTATTTAAATCTACTTACTAGCAAATTTACAATTTTTTTGACGTAATCTCATTTTTTTTCAATCTGTTGAATGTGTATCTTTGTATCCTTGACTTTGAGTACCAAAATAACCGATCTTCAAGGAGATTTACTACGAAATTTCCCACACCAAGCGACTGCCGGTCAGATCCAGTGGATACATCACGTTGCAGGTTTTTTGCTGGAACGTGATCCGCACCAACTTTTTGTATTAAAAGGTTATGCAGGAACGGGTAAGACTTCGTTGTTACAGACGTTAATGACCTCCTTGACTAAATACAACCGAAAAGCGGTTTTGTTAGCACCTACAGGAAGGGCAGCCAAAGTGATGAGTGCCTACACAAAACGAAAGGCATACACCATTCACAAGCATATTTATTATCCAAAATTGAAGTCGGGCTCCTTAAGTTTTGAGCTTCAAAAGAACAAGGCTTCCAATACGATTTATATTGTCGATGAGGCTTCCATGATTGGAAATCAAACTGACAGTGCATTTGGCGGAAACGCCTTGCTAGACGATTTGATTCGTTTTGCGGATCAAGGACTGAATTGTAAAGTGTTATTGATTGGAGATGTTGCGCAGCTTCCTCCTGTCGGTTTAACACTCAGTCCGGCCTTGATTCCTGAGGAGTTGAAATTACGGTATTTTAAGGAAGTGTTTCATGTGGAGCTTCAAGAGGTTGTTCGTCAAGCTGAATCTTCTGGTATTTTGAAAAATGCAACAACATTAAGGCAGCTTTTGGAACGTGATCAAGATCGGTTTAAACCGATCTTTAATTTGTATCCAGACGTAACTCGCATTGTTGAAAAACAAGATTTAGAAGATGCTTTAAATACGGCATATTCGTCCATGTCCATAGAAGATTCTGTGGTCGTTTTGCGTTCAAACAAGCGTGCCAATGTCTACAATCAGCAAATACGAAATCGAATACTTTGGTACGAAGATGAGATTACTTCCGGCGATCATCTGATGGTGGTGAAGAACAATTATTTTTGTCTGCCTAAAGAGTCAAAAGCGGGTTTTATTGCAAATGGAGACCAAATTGTGGTCAAAAGAATTTTGACCACGGAAGAACGCCATGGTTTTCGTTTTGCCAAAGCGGAGGTAAATCTTATTGATTACCCTGATGAACCCGAATTTGAAACGTATTTACTTTTAGATTGCATCTATGTAGATCGTCCATCGATGAGCTATGAGGATGGCAATCGCTTGTATAAGTCCATTGAGCGCGACTACGCGCATATTAAAACAAAATACAAACGTTTTCAGGCCATCAAGGCAGATCCCTATTTCAATGCACTTCAAGTAAAGTTTGCCTATGCCATTACTTGTCATAAAGCACAGGGTGGGCAGTGGAAAAATGTGTTTATTGAGCAAGGGTACCTTCCTGAAGATACCGTAGATAAAGAATATTTAAGATGGCTGTATACGGCATTTACGAGAGCTGTAGATGCCGTTTACTTAATCGGTTTTAAACCTGAGTTTTTTGATGAAGAAGTTGATCAGTAAGTTGTTTCTCAAGCTAATGGGCTGGGAAATGGTTGGCGAAGTGCCGCCCGGAGTTAGGAAGGCTGTGCTCGTTTGTGCACCCCATACCTCCAATTGGGATTTTCCTCTGGCACTGGCTGCATTTAATTTAGTGGGCTTGAAATTGAATTATTTTATCAAAAAAAGTTGGTTTTTTTTCCCCATGAATCTATTCTTCAAATCCACAGGGGGCATTCCTGTGGATCGGAGTAAAAAAGGGGGGATGGTAGAACTCATGACTCAGGTACTCAAAGAAAGTGATGAAATGATTGTTGCGGTCCCTGCCGAAGGAACGCGCTCCTGGGTAGCCAAGTGGAAAACAGGCTTCTATCATATGGCTACTGCGGCAAATGTTCCCGTTTTTATGGGTTTTGTGGATTTCAAGAAAAAACACGTAGGTTTTGGGCCACCGTTAACCTTAACTGGAGATTTTGAAAAAGATATGTTGCGCATTCAAGATTTCTTCAAGGATAAGACGCCTAAATTTCCCGAAAAATACAACCCTGAAATTTTTTAGTACGAATCTTTTAAAAACGTTAAGGTTCAGAATATGAGTCTTTTAATGGTTTGGGGGTTTGCTTTATTTATATTAAGTCTAAATAAAAATGGAAAAACATTGCTAGGTAAAAAAATATCATATAGATTTGCCTTAATTTAAAACAAGTCTAAATAAGGATAAGCAAAAAAAGATGAAACTTTTAAAACAAATATTTTCTTACATAACCTTATTCTCTGTCGTGTTTTTTACCTCATGTGGGAAGGACGATAAGAAGAACGATGTACCTGAAACCTATAATTTTGAAAATGCGAACTACAGCGGTCAAGTTGAGCGATTGAATATGTTGAAAGAATTGGAGGGTTATTTGAAAAAAGCTAACGATGGTGCAGTTATTGATGCAACTCAGGTAAAAGCCATGTATGCTAATGACGGGTATACCTGGACTTCTGATGCTTTTGCCGAGGGGCAGCCTACAAAAAACCTAAAGAGTAAGACGCATCCTGATCAGCAGGCTGCAGTTGAGTCTTTGATAGATCAACTGGCAGACTTGTCGGTGAATGGATCGACAACTACATCTGAAGATGGTGCTAAAACCTATTTGTTCGATGAGAATGGATTTGAGCCTATTCAATTGATTGTCAAAGGAATTATGGGTTCTTGTTTCTATTACCAAGGTACGTCTGTTTACTTAAGTGATTCAAAAATGAATGTAGAAAACACTGATTTGGTAGAAGGAAAAGATTACACAAAGATGCAGCATCACTGGGATGAAGCTTTTGGTTACCTAGGGGCCCCTGTTGAATTTTCTGGAGCCAATACAGACGGTGGTGTTTACTGGGGGAAATACGCAAAGAAAACCATTGGAGGAGGTTTAACAACCATTGACGATTTAATGGATGCCTTCATTGCTGGAAGAACTGCCATCGACAATAAAGACTATACTTCACGTGATGAAGCGATTGGTAAAGTTCGTGCGCACTGGGAAATGATTCCGGTTGCATCGGCCCTTCACTACTTGAACGGTGCGATTGATGATGTTGCTGATGCTGTACTTAGGAACCACAAATTATCTGAAGCGATTGCTTTTATTTCCGCTTTAAAATACAACAGCGAAGCAAGTGTTTCTGCTTCTCAAGTAGATGCAATCATCGGCGCTTTGGGAACCAATTTAAATGAAGTAACACCCGTCGAAATTAATCAAGCTATTACGCTTTTGGCTGATGCCTATAACATTACCAATGCTGCTGAATTTTAATTAACTATTATTAAGTAACCGCCTGCGTGAGCAGGTGGTTTTTTCACTATGAAGAAAGTTTTACGTTTTGCCACTGTTGTTGTGCTCTTGATGAGTTTTAGTTCTTGTGATCCCGAAAAACCTATGGATAACGTCACTTACAGCGACTTGTTTGAACAAACGGCTGATAACATCATCATTCCGAGTTACGCTCAATTTCAATCCGATTTGTCTGCTTTACGAGCGGACTTTGATGCTTTTGATGCTTCGGAAGTCCAGAGTATAGAAAAGCTTCAAGATCAGTTTAAAGCGACTTACTTGTCTTGGCAATCCGTCTCAGCATTTGACTTCGGCCCTGCGGCAGATTATTCCACATTATTGCTTATGAATTGTAATTCTTTTCCTACGAACGTCTCAAAAATTGAAGATAATATTCAATCGGGTTCGTTTGATTTAGACGTTCCATCAAATTATGAGGCAAAAGGCTTACCTGCTCTTGATTATTTATTGTTCCACACAAGTCAAATTGAATTGCTGACGGAGCTGAGCGATTCTTCAAGAATCAACTACATCAGTGCCTGTATTGTTGATATGCAAACACGCGTTGAAGGGGTTGTTGAAGCTTGGGATTCCTACAGAGCCGTGTTCGTTCAGGCAAACGGCAACGATAGAAGTAGTTCTTTAAGTCTCCTCTTCAACACTTTCTTGTACGATTATGAGCAAGTGAAACGAAATAAATTTGCCCTTCCGAGTGGGTTTGCCACTCAATACGGAATTCCTATTGCTGCCGATAATTCAGTCGTTGAAGGTCGCTTTAGTGAAATGTCTTTTGAGTTGATGGATGCCAATTTAGCTGCGCTCGAAAAGGTTTATATGGGTGTAGGATACGATGGAGTTGATGGAGTTGGTATCTATGAAAAGCTAAAAGAATACAATGCGCAGTCTACGGTGGTTGATGGAGATTTGGCCTCGGCTATACAAGAGCAATTTGCGGCTTGTCGAGAAGCCATTTCTTTGTACACAATGAATTTGTCTTCTGAAATTGAAAACAACAATGTGAACCTTTCGGAAACATCCAATGCCCTTCAAAAGTTGGTGCCCATGATTAAGAATGATATGCGCTCATATTTGTCTGTCACAGTAACCTCTACAGATGCAGACGGGGATTGATTTTTCAACAGATAAAGATCAAATCCTAGCGGGGATGTATGCTAAAACCAGCATAGCCCCTTTAGTTGTTTTTCGCATCATATTTGGTTTTATGATGTTTGCGAGTACCTTAAGGTTTTGGGCCAAAGGTTGGATTGATTCTTTATTCCTTCAACCCGATCACTTTTTTCACTACTACGGATTTCATTGGGTGAAACCGCTTGGCGAATTTGGTATGTATGCCGTGTTTGCACTCTTGTTGATTTCTTCGCTGTGCATTGCTTTGGGACTGTTTTATCGTTTCGCAACGGTCGCGTATTTTATCTTGTTCACTTACGTGGAACTCATCGACATCACAAATTACCTGAATCATTATTATTTTATCAGTCTTGTGGCTTTTTTGATGTGTTTTTTACCTGCTCATCGCTCCTTATCTTTTGATGTTGCTCGGAACCCTAAAATCGCCCGAGATGAGATATCTAATTGGCCCATATTCCTACTCAAGTTTCAGTTGGGTTTGGTCTATTTTTTTGCGGGTGTGGCTAAGTTAAATACTGATTGGTTGTTGGACGCCATGCCGATGAGTATTTGGTTGCAAGCCAAGGCGCATTGGCCCCTTGTGGGTTCTTTTTTTACCGAGAAATGGGTGGCTTACGGGTTTAGTTGGCTCGGATGTGTTTTTGATCTTACTGTAGTCTTTTTTCTTCTTACCAAGCGTTTTAGACTTCCTGCATATGTTGTGCTGGTTCTTTTCCACTTGATTACAGGTTTCATGTTTCCAATAGGGATGTTTCCTTGGATCATGATTTTAACTACCCTACTCTTTTTCTCGCCCGATTTTCATCAGAAGCTTGTTATTTTTATTTATTCTAAATTAAATGTTAAGGTAGGGTCAAGTATCGAGTATAATTCACTAATTTTGCACGGCTTTAAAAGGAAGATTTTGACCTTTTTTATAGCTGCTTATGTGTTCTTTCAATTGTTGTTTCCTTTTCGTTACCTGCTTTATCCGGGAGATTTATTTTGGACCGAGCAGGGGTATCGTTTCAGTTGGCGTGTGATGTTGATGGAGAAAGCAGGGACTGCTTTCTTTTACGTAACAGACCCTGAGACAGGACGTAAGGGAGAGGTAGATAATTCGCAGTTTCTTACACCTACTCAAGAGAAAATGATGGCGACTCAACCAGATTTAATTCTTCAGTATGCACAGATTATTGCAGAAGAAGTTGAGTCGAAAGGTTTGAAAAACCCCATCGTTAATGCAGAGGTGTATGTGACTTTAAACGGAGCAAGAAGTAAACTTTTCATTGACCCTGAAGTGAATTTAGCTGAATTGAAAGATCATTTGAAACATAAAGATTGGATTTTAGATCGATAATATGCCCAGATTAAGGCTCTTATGTATTGTGTTTTTGTGGACTGCTTGTGCAGTTGATGCTCAACATATCTTAAAAGGATTGGTTGCTGACGCATCTACTTCAGAGCCTATTGCTTATGCCCATGTTCAGCTCAATGATGACAGTGCTGTGATCAGTGATCGCGACGGACGATTCGAGATTTCAGTCTTGGATGAGGGGACTTATCAAGTTGCTGTTTCCTTTATCGGATACAAAAAATTCTTTAGTGAGATTTCTTTAAAAAGAAAAGTACTTCACATGGACATTGCCATGGAGGCTGATGTTACTGAACTTGCTCAGGTAGATCTTAGAGAAGATTACACCCGTCAAACCAATATTACAAGATTACGTTCTGTAGAGGGTACGGCTATATATGCGGGTAAGAAGAACGAGGTCATTCTTGTGGATCATTCCATGGCGAATAAGGCCACCAATAATTCGCGTCAGGTGTATTCCAAAGTTCCCGGTTTGAATATCTGGGAGAGCGATGGCTTGGGCTTGCAGTTGGAGATTGGGGCTCGTGGATTGAGTCCTCACCGAACCTCTAATTTCAACACCCGTCAGAACGGTTACGACATCAGTGCTGATGCATTGGGTTACCCCGAATCTTATTACACGCCGCCTTCTGAAGCGATCCAAAAAATTGAAATCGTAAGAGGGGCCGCTTCCTTACAGTACGGAACACAGTTTGGGGGCTTATTAAACTTTGTTCTCAAAACGGGTGCTGATAAGCCTTTAGAGGTGGTTGCACGGCAATCTTTTGGTTCTTATGGCTTACACAATACATTTGTTAGCTTGGGCGGCTCCAAAGGAAAGTGGAGGTACTACAGTTTCTACCAAAAGAAAAGCAGAGAGGGTTGGCGACCGAATTCAAATACAGAAGCACAAACGGCCTTTTTGTCTGCGCAATATCAGGCGAGTTCAAAGTTAAAATTGGGTCTGGAGTATACGCATATGGATTACTTGGCTCAGCAGCCGGGAGGCCTTGATGATGTTACTTTCGAAACGGATCCTAAGAAATCTTTTCGATCGAGAAACTGGTTTCAGGTGGATTGGAATATTGCCGCTTTCACCTTAGATTATAAGTTCAATAGCAGGACGGTTTTGAATTCTAGAACCTTCGGACTTTGGGCAAACAGAGATGCCTTGGGAGTTCTAGATAGAATTGACTGGCCAGACGCCAATCAACAACGCGATTTACTTCTTGCTCGATTTGAGAATTATGGTAATGAAACCCGTCTGGTGCATCGTTATCTGATCGGTGAAGCGGAGTCTGCTTTACTTTTGGGTTTCCGAACCTATAAAGGTTCTACTGTGAAGGAGCAAGGAACTGCAGATTCCGGTTCTGCTGCACATTTTTCTTTCGAAGACAAATTTAAGAGCTACGGTTCCTATTTTGAATTTCCGAGTTTCAATACGGCTTTTTTTGTTGAAAATTTAATTCGCGTTAATGATTGTCTTTCCCTGACACCTGGATTTAGATACGATAGAATTGTGACTGAGTCGGAAGGGTATTTCCATGCTTATGTGAATGAGACGGCTTCTCGTAATCCCGATGCCAAAAAGCTAGATCGTGAAGTTTTCTTAGCAGGTTTGGGTGCAAGTTACAAGTGTTTTACGGGGGGTGAACTCTATGCAAATTTCTCTCAGAATTATAGAGCGATTAATTTTAATGACATGCAGGTCATCAATTCCAATATTGTCATTGATCCTAGTCTAGAAGATGAAAAAGGCTTTAATATTGATTTGGGTTTAAGGGGGCGTGTGTGGGATGCTGTGGAATTTGACTTCAGTCTCTTTTATTTGAATTACTCGAATCGAATCGGATATGTCCAAAAATACTACAATGCCGATACGGCACCGAGTCCCGATTTGGTATACAAATCCTATAGATTAAGCACGAATATTGGTGATTCCAAAACTCTAGGACTTGAGTCATACATTGGTTGGGATGTTTTGAGCACCTTCTCAAGTGTTGAAAATCAAAAGTTAAATGTATTTCTGAATACTTCTTTCCAAAACGGGACTTATGTTAGCAGTAAAGAAAAAACTATTGAAGGGAATCAAGTAGAATTGAATCCAGATTTGAATGTGAAATGTGGTGTTCAGTACCAATACAAAGCTTTAACGGGCTCCGTTTTGTATTCGCATACCAGTAGTCAGTTTTCCGATGCTGAAAACACCCTTAAGCCAACAG